>JACCDJ010584072.1_pt1 | contig 24024 bp, 46 predicted proteins | sample 7444481 | NCBI WGS metagenome assembly JACCDJ01 (sample SAMN15323435, study PRJNA562643) | freshwater metagenome | isolation source: river surface water | place: USA:Blue River Watershed | collected 2017-08-15 | reverse complement strand
ATTCCGCCAAGCACAACTCCGATTATTATAGGTTTAAGTTTTGGTCTGTTTGCTTTTTTTAGGTCCTTTTCCAAATCGTTGATGTTCTTTACTAAGTTGTCTTCAATTTGGTATTTGGAATCTATTACTAATTGCAAATTTACAATTTTCTCGTTACCAATTTCAATAATTTTGTCTTTCTCTTTTACAATTGATTGAGTTTCAGATAAAATATCTTTGGTAATGGTCAATTCTGCTTTTACAGCATCCGCTTTTATTAGTTGCGTGCCAATTGAAACTAATGGCTCACGAGTCATTTTAATTGCGGTTCCGTCGATTTGAACTTCTTTATCTCCGTACCCTGATTTCTCTTGGTAGAATTTTTTCCAATCTTTTAGAGAGTAATCTTTGGCCTTGGCAATTTGCTGATTATTTTTCTTGGACAATAAATCAATTTTATTTTGTAGCGACTTAATCGATTTTTCTTTTTCTGCAACGGCTTTTTCCGATTTGGCAATTATTTTGTCTTTTGACTTGTTTGCCTCAAGCAAACTGTCAATTTTCTTTTCGTAGACTTTGTTTTGCTTATCGCGTTCTTTTCGAATTTCTTTGCTATCTGAATTTCCGTTGCAAGTCATCATCATTAATAACAAAATCCCGGCGACTATCCATCCAGAGTATCTTTTTAACCAATCGGCTATTTGAAGTAAATTAATTTGTATCATATCATTTTTTCGTATTTGATTAGTATTTGAGCGATTTGAAATGCTAAACGCTCTTTATTTGCCTTATAAAGCAATATATCTTGAGGATTTGAAATAAAACACACTTCGAGTAAGCAAATAATCCCTTCTTCTCTCATAAGCGCTAATTTACCTCTATGGCTTTCTGCTTCCGTTTTTACGCCTCTGTTTTTTATTCCAAGGGTCAAAGCAGTGACATCTGATAATTCTTTCGCAAACGCCTTGTCTAACCTGTCTGCTTCTCCCTCGATTAACGCGGTGCATCCGGTAGCTGATTTGTTATCTGATGCGTCAAAATGAAATTCAAGCACAACAGAACCGTTGCCGGTTTTTATTCTTTCAAGATAGTTCCCGAGTCTTTCGTCGTCATTGTCGCTAATGTATGAAACTCCCATATTTTTCAATTGAGCAATTACCAAGTTTCTAATTTCAACAGTTAGGTCTGCTTCTTTGTAACCATTACCAATTGCTCCGGGGTCTGTTTTAATGCCTTTTGGATTGTGTCCTGCGCTAATAAATATCATTTTATCTTGTTTTGTAATATTCTGTTTGTTGATTTGATTGAGATTTTTGTTTTTCACTTGGCGAATAAGCCTTGAACAACAATGCAATTAACGCCACAACCACGGCTCCGATAACGAATTTTGACTGACGAACATAAACAGTAGCTTCTTGTTTAAAAACATCAAGGTCATCTACTCTGCTTTCGATTTCTTTAATATCGGTCACAATTCCTTTGTTTCCATTTTGTTTGCTTCCAATTAATGCGTTTTCAATATTTAACAACAACGTCATTTGGTCGGTGTCGTTTTTTTTAAGTAGCGATAAGTGGTGTTCTATTCTGTCTAATCGTTCGTTGTCTTGGGCGCTCATTGTTATTGTGGTGTTTCGTTGTTAGTGCTTGTATTTTGTCTCTGTTTTTCTTTTTCAATTAAAATAGCTTGACCGGTACCCGCAGCGAGTAAACTTCCAACAACTAACCATGCGTAAGAATTAATTTCTCTTGGCAAAAATAAATCTGAGACTACAATGTAAATACCGCATAGACAACCTATAGAAAATGACACAAACATCGTCAATGAGCGACGACTGTATTTTCCGTTTCTATCTTTTAATGTGTCGTTTAGTACTTTTTGAATCTCTTTCATTTTTTATCGTAATACTGTTATTGTTGTCGAGGCGGATTCGCCAAGACCGGTTACTGTTGTCGTTATTTGGTAATTTATAATTTGCGGATTTCCGTTTATTACATCAGTAAATTCGCTGTGTTCTAAATTTGTTGCTATCACCACTCCGTTTCTTTTAATTGTAAAATAATGCTTCACATAAATCGGTTCGTGATAAGGGCAATTAAAGTCCAAAAATACGTAAGTTTTTCCTTTTGAGCGAGTTCTTGTTGCGGTTAATTCACTTGGCGGAATTGTTAAATTTTCATTAATTGCTGAAAGGTCTAAAAATCCTTGGCTACCAACCACGTTTACAGGAAGTGTGCTTACGTTGTCGTTATAGTTTGTCTCGTAGATTTGTTTGTCTGGATTTACCTCTACTACAATTACGTTTTTGCCTTGATTTACTCTTGCGCGATTCAAATACAAGTCGGCTGACTGAGAGTTGATATACATGGTATCAGCGCCATACGTTCTTAGCTCATTAGGATTTACGCCTATTTTATAATCCGTTGGATAAACTGCAAACGATTGTTTTTCTATTTGGGCAATTGGCAATCCGTTCTGAAAAGTCGTAATAGATAACATTCCTTGAAAATCGTAATAGCCGTAATAAATTGTACTCGGGATTCCGTCTTCGCTCATTTTACTTACGAAGTCATTTGCGCCGGTATAATCTGCTTCTGCTTGATTTGCTATCCAACAATTGTATCTTAGCATTAATTCGCCGGACTGATTAAAAAACACTGGGTACGTTCCTTCTGAGCGAAGTCCTAATCCGGCATCCATATACTGCCAATCAAATTCAAGTTCGGGAATGTTTAGGTTTACATTGTTAAGATTTCCAATTTTAGATGCGGTATAATTTTGTTCCTTGGCAAATTGCTCGTCTGCCGAACACGAAATAATAAATGTCGCAAAAAGCAACACAAGCGTAAATTTAATTAGATTTTTCATTTTGTTAGTATTTAGTTATTAAAATGTGACTTCTTCTTTGATAGAAACTGATTCCTATATGTGTGCGAGTTTTATGCTCTAATTGTTCTTTGTGCCCAAACGGGCTTGCCATAAAACTGTCAAATAATCCTTGTGCTGAAACGTGATTATTGCCGTAAACATGTCCGCAATTATCAACATTCACTTTTGCTTCTCGCCTCATTCTATCCCAATGCTCATGCGATGAAGGAACACCTAATTTTATATCTTCAAGGTTTTGCTTAAAACAAACCTCACTTGCTAATTTCTCAGCAATTAAAATTGGCAAACCGATACTTTCTCTATGTGAATTCAGTATCTTTAAAAACTCCAATTCAACATCACTCAAATTCTTCGCTTCAACAGCTTTGTATTTAAAAAACTCTCGTATTATTCTACTATTCACTCCAACAACGAGTAAAACACCGAAGAAAATAACCAATATTACGATGAGTATAATCATATCAATACAATAGATAAGTGCCTAACAAAACTCCTATCAGTCCTCCAATCATCGTTCTTACAACATCATCCCAACCAATTTTTTCAGTTTGTTTTTTTGCGATTTGATACAGTTCCCAACCAAAGCCCAATATAAACCCTAAAACAAGCCCGAGTAAAGGCGCTCCAATTGCTTTTGAACTCGGTGTGTAATTATGAAATTCGCCTAAATAGGCAATTGTGAACATCATTAAAAATCCCGCTAAGTAGTGAATTAAGTTTCTCATAGTTTTAGTTTATTTGCCTCGATGAATAATTGATCCGTTTGTTCGTCTGACATTTGGGTAATTTGCTGAATCAAAAGAGTTGTATTACTTCGTCTTTCTACATAGTTTCCGTACTCTAAGAAGTCTAAAGCAATCGTTCTTATAGGTTCTTCCAAAGCATCTATAGCATCAAGTACTAATTGGAATAAACCGCTTTGTCTTAAAACCGTGCGCATTGCCCAAAGTGGCACTTCAAAAGGCACTTCGGCTTTGTTGGCTTCGGCTATTTCTTCTTGGGTTGCGCCTTCATAAAACTCATCAGTTTCAAAGTTTAGCTTTGGTTTTAAAAAGTTACCGGTATATAGTTTTTCGGTGCTGAATGGCGGTTGTTCTTCAAACTCTAACAATCCGATTATATCACCATTTTCTTTGCAGTATGTGTATAGTTTCATAATTAAGAAATATTTGAAGTTGCCGTTAATGTGTCTGCTCCTATATCGTTAAACTCTGCAAAAGAATTTACAGCTACAGTTGCCGTTGAAACTGCTACACCAGTTGCAACAGCTAAAATTATCGTACCGGCAGTTGATGTTGTTAATACACCTTTAATTATATAGTATGCATTATCTGCTGTATTTGCTGAAACTAATGCATTCGCAGAAGCCGTTGTTGCAATCGCCGATTGAACGTTTGCCCCAGCTCCATTAATAGTGCTTGTTTTTCTTCCAATATGAGTATAGGCAATTGTCGCTATTCCTGCCGTGCCTAAAATTCCAAAAGATATATTTCCACTTGAAGTTGAAAGCCCTGATAAAACAAATGAACATTCAAAATCTATTGTGCGATTTGCTCCTGCATTGTAAGCACCTGCACCACCGGAACCAACGTTAAAAAGTTTTTGTAATGAAGTTGAAGAAGCTAATGTGTAAGGACTTGTTAGCTTGATGTAATCTGGTTTATTTTGTTTAAGCGCCAATCCGGTGTCCACATAAGTTTTGACTGCGTTTTGACTTGGCGTGACGGAATTACTTGTTCCTAAAGAAGTGTTTAAGGCAATTGGACTTGATGGGTGAATGAAAATCTTTCCTTGAGTTACGTGAGAATAAGCAATTACCCCGACCAATGTGTTAAAATTTGGACTTGTCGGAGAAGTAGATGTTATTGCTCCCGCAGTTGTTGGGCTTAGATAAATCATTGCACCATCAGCAAATGCGCTCGTGTTTAAATCATTTACAAGACCAAATGTCGTTACTTTGCCGACTGAATTATTTGCAATGTCGTGAGTCGCCATTCCTATTACTTCGCAAGTAGCTATGTCGTCTGCTTTGGCAAGGGCAATTGTCGGATTTTGACCTAATGCTCCGTTAATGTAAACAACACTTCCATTTGGTATTGTAACTCCTGTGTTATTTCTTACTCTTATGCTTTGCTCGTAGTTGATATTGTTTGTTGTGCCTGAAATGTCATCGTAATACGCTAAACTTTCAGAATTCGCATCGTAAAAAACAAGTCCTTTTGCGTATGCCGGGCTTGAAATTGACGAAAATATTGTTCCGTTGCTCCAAGTCCATATTCCGCTAATTGTTTGAGCGAGAGTTTTAATGTTTGTCCACCAACCCGCTAATGTGTTTGGCGTGACAAATTTATCAGTATTTACTCCAGCATCTACTTCAGCTTGTGTTGCTTGGTAAGGGACATTTACAAATGACCACGATGTTCCGTTCGAATAATACATTCCGGCATTGTAGTAAGTACCTCCTAAACTGCCCGGCAACCAACTTGTTCCTTGGCTTGCTTCTGCCCAATAAAATTGTCCGGTTACAGTTGTAGGGTCAGGCAAGGCAGAGTAATTAGCTACAACGGTTATTGTTGTGCCACCACCACCCGAACCAAGCATTATTGAGTTTTTTACGTATGCCATTTTTTAATTATCAAATTTGTTAAATTCCACCATCTACAATCGTCCAGTTATTTGGCGCTCCTGCTAATATTGCTCTACCCGCAGAACCCGCAGCCGTGTATTTTATTGTTCCAAAATTTATGCTTAATCCCGTATTCACAAAAGTCAGCAAAGACCACCCGTTATAAATAGCATCTAAATTAGAAGCGCTAAAATCAGAAAAGGTTTTACCTGTCATAAAATTAGCAAAAGAAGTAGCTAATGATACGTTCCAATTCCCTATGTTTTGATTAAAAGCGGTGCAAGACCTCAACATAGATGCAAAACTATTACCATTTCCTACATTCCAATTCCCTATGTTTTGATTAAAAGCGGTGCAATTTTGAAACATAGACGCAAAATTAATAACATTTGAAACATTCCAAGAACTAATATCTTGGTTGAAATTAGTGTTGTTTGCAGACATAAAAAACATAGATGACATATTTGTTATGGTAGATACGTCCCAAAGATTTGCTAAATTTATAGTTGTAATTGAATTACACCCCCCAAACATTGCTGATGCGTTTGTTGCTAAACTCAAGTTTAAAACATCTGACACAGACGTCAATATTAAGTTCGCGCAATTCCTAAAAACACCGCCTCCTGTGCTTGGGTTTATCGGCCTAAAAACACCCCATCTTGAAATAGATAATATTTTTAGTCTATCCGTAGAAGTAGACGAGCCTAAAGGAGCGAAATCGAGACCGTTAAACGTTCCTGATATTCTTATTTCGTAAGTACCAATTGACGAATACGTGTGAGTAGTTTCTGTTTGATTCCAAACCGTAATAACATCTGAATTTCCATCACCCCAATCTACTGTCATGTTATATGTTCCTGTAGACATAAGAGGTAATCTTACTTGATTATTATTGCTTGAACCGGTAGAAGTATTGTCTGTTTTCCACGTGGACACAAAATCGGTAGATGCCGGAGGTGATGACTTTGACTTCGTGTTATTTACGCCTGACAAGCTATCACCTAAGCAACTACTTAGACTTTGTATTTTGTTGGAAACATTACCCATTTTTTAAGACAATGTTGTTGCTAAGAATGTTCCAGTTGTAGAGTCGATTGAAATATCTCCCTCAATAAGTCCGGTACCAGTTATCGTGGTTGATTGACCCTCGATAATTACAGTTTCTTCTCCGTTTACGGTAATTGTAGTGTTCCCTGTTTTTGCTACGATAGAGAACGAATGAATTGTACCTCCTCCAAATGTCAAAGGAAGCGTTGCGTCTTCGTCGTAGGCGCTAACATCATTGTATTGAGAGCTACCTGCTCCGCCACCTGCTGTTGGAAGTAATGCTAAGATTTTATCAATTGCATCTTCGTAATCTGTCGGGGCAACTCCTTCAATTTCATTAATTTGCGCATAATAAAGCGCAGTTTTGTACGCTCCATCTTCGTAAAAATAAATTTTCTCAGGCGGTGCCGTTGAAATACTCGGTGAGGCAAATGTCATTTTTCGTAAGTTTTGACCGCCCAACCATTCTATTACTAAATTACCGTTTACCGTTGTAATATCTACTTGTGCCATAGTTGTATGTTGTTGATTATAAGATTTCTCGATTCTACTTAGCAAAAGTAATAATTTTTTTCTATAACTCAGAAATTTGCGTATCAATTTTGCAATCATTACATTTGTCGTAATTAATTTAAACTTATTCAATATGATTCCAAAAGACGTTTCGCTCGATGAGTCGGGCAAAAAAAAATTACTTCAAGGCATAAATACCTTTGCCAACGCAATCAACACTACATTAGGCGCCGAGGGGCGAACAGTTTTAATCGAGGACAATTACGGTCGTCCATTAGCCACGGGAGACGGTTACGATGTCGGACAGTCGATTTTTCTTGAAGACCCAACCGAAAGTTTAGGTTGTGAGTTGATGAAAGAAGGTACTGATAAGGTTGTCAATGAAGCGGGAGATAATACTTCTACTTTTACTGCTCTTGCCCAAGCGCTTGTAAATAATTCGCACGATGTATTGGATAAAAGTGGCAAATCCGCCAATGAAATTCGTGATGGTATTTTAAAATCAAAAGAATTAGTAATTCAGCACTTAAAATCAATATCAAAACCACTTACTCCAAAATTACTTGCTGATGTAGCTACTACTTCTTGCCGTGGAGATAGACAATTGGCAAATTACGTTGTTGAAGCATTTGAAAAAGCCGGAGATTACGGAACCGTATCTCACACTCGCTCAGAAACCGAAGAAACTTACATTGATTTTATCGATGGTACGCTTGTGGAATCGGGATATAGCCACTTCGAAGTTTTTATCAATGATTTCCCTAATCAAAAAGCCGAGTGGAAAGATGCAAATGTGTTGCTTTCGGAATTGACGTTTACGACTTGGGAAGGAATTAAACCATTTATTGTTCATTGTCAGCAAAATGGAAATAAGCCACTTGTGATTATCTCGGAAGTAAGCAATGAATTACGACAAGTACTTGCTCAAAATGTAATTGCTCATTTGCAAGGCAAAGGCGGTTATCCAATTTTAGTAATCGATCCGCCAAGTTCGGGAAGCCGTCGTAAAGATTATTTGAAAGATTTAGGATTGATTGTCGGAGCTGAAGTCATTACCACTACATCAGGAGTTGATTTTTCGGCAGTTGCTTCTTCTTACATTGGGAAATGTGAAAAATTTACCGCGACTCGTAATGATAGTATTCTTGTTTCGGCTAAATCGGTTGACAAAAATCCGTCAATTGGCAAATTGGAAGAATTATCAGCTATCGTAAAGTCTTCGAATAATCACGAAGAAAAGAAATACCTTGAAGACCGAATTGCCAAGTTAAACGGAAAGATTTCAATTATTAAAGTCGGCGCCGGAATAGAAAGTGAACTCAAAGAAAAAATCTCTCGTGTAGAGGACGCGGTTAAAGCCGTGAAGTCTGCAAAAGTTGATGGTGTAGTTGCCGGTGGCGGAATTGCCTTGCTTGATGCCGTTCAAAAATGTGAATTGGATTCTGTTACTGAGATTTCGCTTGACGCGCCACTTAAAAAGATTTTGGAAAATGCCGGATATGATATTTCTGCTTACGATAAAATTGAAAGCTATCCAAAAGGATTTGACGTAGTTGCCAAGAAAGAAGTTGATATGTTTGAAGCGGGAATTATTGATACCGTAAAAGGGCTTTCTTCTGCTTATTCTCATGCGGTTTCTGTTGCGGTTACAGTTCTTATGACAAATACTTTTATAACTCGTAAAAGACAATAACAATGAGCGAATCAGTAAAATTTAACGGAACCGCTTTCAATAAGGTCATAATTTTGAAAGAAATTATTGAGCCGACGGTAGATAGCGAAACGGGGTTAGACGTAAGTAACGACGCCGACAAGAATGATAAGACAAAAAAGGGATTAGTGGTAGCTGTTGGAATAGACGTACCAAAAGACGATAAAGGAAATCATTATGTAAATCCTGATGATTTGGTGCTTTTTAACAAGCATAGCGCATCAAACATCACCCACGAAGGAGTCAAATACAAACTCGTTTACTACGATGATTTGATTCTAAAACTGTAAATTAAAAAACCCTCGTCTTTGTGTTATCAAGCGAGGGTTTTTCTTTTAAGCATTAGCGGTAATTTAAAATCTTGAAATTCTTCTGTCAAGAATTAGCAAATATCGACCCATTAAAGTATGCTGTTCTAATAAATCTTGCTTTTCTTCTTCTTCAAGTCCTTGATAAATTTCATTTTCCGAATTAACAAATGCGCTCAATTTTAAGAACTTATCTCTTAATTCATTCGCTTCATCAACTACTCTTTGTTGATGTGGTGCTTACTCTCTGTTTGCTGTTTCACTCATTTTTATCTAATTTAAAATTAATTTTCTTTTTGAATTATTTCCGGCTCTTTTATGCATTGCAGAATATCCATAAATTCAGCATGCATTTTCTTCAATTCCTCAAAGATATTTTTTTCTTCTTCGGTGCGCAAATTCTTTTTACGGTAGTTTATAGGATTACCAATATTTCCAAACGCGCCAAGCAAAATCATTTTGTTGTAAACGTCTTCTATTGCCTTATTGAACTTTGCGCTTAGCATATACAATCCAGTTCCGTATTCAACTTCTTTCTCAAAGTACTTTCTGCGATTCTTTACCTCTTTCACGTAGCCAAGCCTTTTGAATCTTGCAAAATTGCGCTGAGGACTCGGTAATATACAAAGTCTTTGGTCAAATTGCTCTTGAGTAAAAGGGAATGAATTGTTATAGAACAAAAGCCCAATTTGCAAATCCATATTAGCCACATCATACTTAGCACTTGCCCAAGACATTATAAGTGGCAAATTCCTCAAAAACCCATAATCTTTTTTCTCGATTTGTATGATTATCTCTTTGTCAAGCAACCTTTGGTTTTTAATTCTTCTTCTTCTTTTTGGAGAATCGCCCTCTCTTGGCCTGATGTCTTTTTTGCCTTTTTTGTAGGTTTGCAATTCTTCAGGAGACAACATTCTGCGAAATCTCGTTCTATGGAGCCATTGTTCTTGAGTTTCTCCCGGTCGAACCTTCATGAAATTTTTGTGAGTACGTCTTTGATATGCGGATAACTTACCTGTGGCTTGGCAATGAGATACCGGCTTAACACCGTTGACTTCCGGAATGTTATTGTTGTACTTAGTTCCTTTGCGAGCTTTCATAATCGGAATCAAGTCGTCTCTTTTTTTGCCCAAATTGTGCTTATGTCCGGCGTTTGGGTGTAATCTTTCCGATTTTTTTAACATCCCCGGATATTTTTCTTCTAAATCAGGATTTGGAATTGCCGGCGCTTTTACTCCCGTTTTTTTTGTTTTCATTTGTTTAGCTTTCTTAATCTTGTAAATAATTGCTCAGGCGACTCAAACTTATCTTCGTGAGATAATCTCCCAAAATTCAAACAGTAACAGTAGTGAACAAGCTCTTCACGGTCAAATTCTGTAGACAAAAAATCAATCACCGCGTCAATTAAAATCTGATTGTTGTACAAAAGACCTATTTCAGCACCAAATGCTTCGCGGATCAATTCTCCGGTTTTCATATCGTGATAAGATTGCTTGCGCAAGGCTTCTATGCTACTGCAAAATAATTTTTTTGAAATCATTTTTTTAGAGATTTTAAGTGGTTATTGATAATTGTGTCTACCTTGTAAAATGAAACACCGTATTTATTGGCCAATTCTGTCGTAGTATTGTCTTTGCTATAACGGAAATCATCTACTATCTTGATTTTTATTTCTTCGGGAATATCCTTGGCAAATTGTCTTGGCTTTTTGATGTAGTTTGATTGTTTCATACTGCGAATTTACGAAATTTGAGTAATTTGCCAAGTACTACTTGCGGACCGTTGTAAAAACCTCGGCACTTACTTCTCCGGAAACCGATTGGCTAATTGAGAAAGTCGCTTGTTTAAAATTGCTTTCAACGGGAATAGAAACAACGTTTACTTGCTGTGTTATTCCTTGCGCTACAATTTGACCGCTTCTTTTGATTGTAAATTGCGCTCCAATGTGAGAAGTATTAAATCCTAAATTCACTAACTTTTGGTTTTGATTACCCCAAAATACACCATTAAAATTGGTTGGCGGTTCGATTGTTGCTGTGCATAGTAGTAATGCGATTAAAATTGTTTTCATAGGTTATTTGGTTTTAATAGAACGTATTTTTAACATTTCGTCTGCAATTTCATAAGACTCAATAGCTAAGTTTTTAAAATTAATTCCCATTCCGTTTGCAAAAGATTCTGTATTAGCAGATATAATTCCTTGCATTGCTGAATTAGCAAAATGGTCTCTTAAAGAATAAAAATCTTCTGCTCTTGCTTCACTCGCATACATCCCATCTGGATTATGCATTCTCGGATTGCTTGGTTTTGTGTTTTCCATAATGTTATTGTTTTAAAAGTTCGTTAATACGCTCGATTACATGTTTTCATCTAACAACTTCAATACCCCAAGCCAATTCTCTTTCGTCTTAAAATAAATCTCCATTTGACATTGCCCGGCTTTTTCTCTATTCATGTAAATATCTAGGCCGTAAAGGTTGGAATCGTCTTTGTAGGCGTAATATCCCGCAAAATCAATTTGATTAAAGCAAAACATTACATATCCGTCAACGTATATTTTAACTCGGCCATTGTAGGTTTTAAATTCGTATTTGTGAGTCCTTTTTTCCGTCATGGTTTTGGTTTTTAAATTTAGCAAATCCGCCAATTATCATTTTTCAAATGTACTAACTATCACATTCTAAATCAAATACTATTTTTCTATGGTAATTAGCGGATTGATAGAGTTTGGTTATTGTTTTAAAACGCTATACAAGACGTCCATACACAATTCTTTAGGTATTATTGATCGTTCGTAGCTTCCTTTTCTTCCTTGTGTACCTGTTTGGCTACCTCTTGGTGCCGGCTGATGATGACAACTTTTGTTTCCATTGTGGCAAATTGGTCGCGGAATCCAAATTTTTGAATTAGTCCAAATATCAGTAGGCTTTGCTCGGTCGTCGCCATATTGACAATACCAAATTGTATGTCTTGTAAATTCTTGCATAAACGGCATTTTTCTAAGCATACCTCTTGGATTTTCAATAAAAAACACCATGTCGGGGTTAATTTTAAGCCATTTTTTTATCAATGAAATAAAATGTTGATTTACCGCATCGCATTTTTTAGCGTAATCAGTTTTTGGCTCAATACTGTTGTTTCTATGAGTTGAACACGCAGCAATACTGTATGTAGTACAATCCGGAGACGCCCAAACTACATCCGGAACAAACGGAACGTCTTCTAATTTCATTTGTTCGACATCAATCACTAAATCAATATTTTCAAAAGACTGCCAATCAACCGAAAAAACATTCATTTGTAATTCGTCGGCCAATTTACCAATAGATCGGCTACCAGCAAAAAGCTCAAGTACGTTTTTACTCATAAACCCTAACCGTTTATTTTAGATTTCGCTAATTCGACAAGAGAATCATTAAACTCATCATTAGTCCAATATTTTTTACCATCGGTATAGTAATCAAGTATTTTCATCGCGTCGTCCACACTAAGACAAGGCTTATTCATTAAAACGTATTCTTCGGCCAATTCTTTTGACGAGAAGTTTTTTTGATTGTTCTGAAATGATGCGTTTTCCTTTTCAGCAATATTTCTCCAAACATTCCATCCGCTTGGGTGAATTACAATCCAAAAATATTCTTCTCCTTGGCGAATTTCAACTCCGTCTTCTGTGGTGAATAGAACTTGGTTTAGTATTTTTACTGCGTTTTCTAAAAGCAAATTACCAACATATCTATCTACACACAGTGCAATTTTACCTAAACTACCTTCTGAAATTGCTGCTACAACATCTTCATCCTCTTTATTTACAAGGATTATTTTTTTAATTTCCGATGGATAGCCTCCAAATGGATATTTTACTTTGTCTCCAACCGTAAACACCTCTCCATCGCTTAGTCTTTTTACTGAGTGGATTGGGCAACCACATTCGCCAGTATCACTATGTATTTCTCTTTTGTCGTGATTGTAAGTTAGTACCTCATACTCTTTAGGCTTTACTTCTTCCCAATCTGATGAGTTTTCAATTAGCCATTCCGGCAAGTGAATTTTGTCAATTTCATAGCCCGGATATTTTTTTTCGGCAATTTTCCCCGTAGGAATGTGTTTGTATTGTTTCATTTCGTTTGATTTTGATTAGTTTTTATTTGGCGGATTAGGCCTGTTTTAGTGTCAATTCTTCGCCTGTTAAAGAAAAGTATAAATTTTGAAGTTGGTGTGCGTATTGCACACAGATTAAATTATCACCAGTCCTGTGTTTATAGTTGACAAAACACACTTGTTTACTAAACTGTGGGTGAGAAGGATAGAAGTCTATTACGTATTTAAAACCTTTTTTATAATGTGCTTGATGTGGTATAGACCATCTAAACCCAAACTTCAAAAGCCATTCTTCTGTTAGGGGGATAGGTTTTATAACTCCGCAATCCCAAGCCTCTCTATTCTCAAAATTACAAATGTCTTTTACAAAATACTCGATTTGCTTAATTCCGTCTGGAGTAGAAACAAAATTCTTGATTCTAAGTTCATTTAATTGTATCATATTCGTTTATTTTTTAGTTTTACACTTAGCGCACAATTCATTTTTCAAAACAACATCGTATTGCTCTCCCATTTCTACAAGAGGACTGCTTTGACTTATCATCGCGCATTAAATCTGCAACATCTTACTTTGTTCCTCGGTCATGCCAATTTGCACAATTCTACCATCTTCAGTTTCTTTAACTAAACACAGCCTTCCTATTTCTGCTCTTTCAAATTTCGCCATGGTTTATTTATTAATTACCGCTTGCGGTCGATTTTTCAGAATCATTTTGCTCACTTTTTACTTTTGCGCCGTTAGCCAAATCTACCTTCACAAAATATCCAAATTCGCCCGGCTCCGTAGCTTTTACAAACGCAACATTTACAATCTCGCCTGTTTCCTTGTGAGCGTATTGATTTACATTCGTTCTCTCATACCCAACAAACGAATTAAATCTTTCTTCCTTGCCCGATAATTTAATTTTAGCAACCGGTTCTTTTGGCGCAATTTCACCTTTTTTAATAACCGAATCCAGTATTTTGTAGATTCCGCTTCTGCTTAGTGAAGTAGCTTTCATTATGTCCTTTATATCAGAACCTGAATTATGCATATCCACAACTTTTTGTCTTCTCAAATCTTTTTCTTGGTCATTCATCGTTTTTAGTTTTAATTTTATTTTACAAATGTAGTGTACATTGTCTACCATTCCAAACGATTTGTCTACTTTTTTTGTCCACTTTGTCTTAGAGTGCTTCGCTATTGACTTCGCGACGTTTTTATGTCTAAAAAACACCCTTTTTTAGGCTATTTTATACCGCTTTGTCTACTTGTCTACTTCAATATGTCCACTTTTGTCCACTTTTTAACCCAACTGTCCACTTTTTTGTCTACTCACATGTATTTGTCCACTTCTTGTTTTAGCCGTTTTAAGGCATTATCTTTTGTGATGAGGTATTCTTGCTTATTTTAACCCGTTTCTTGCTTATCGTGTCAGATATGTAGTGTTTTCAATGGTTTTGTGCTTTTTAATAAACTTGCTTATGCGTTAGTTTTTTTTGAAGGGAGAAAGGTTTGGAGTGGAGGTTACGTACCCACCTGCCGGCTCTTGCGTTCATTCGGGAAACGGTTTTAAAAATGTGGCGGGGTCTCGTTTTTCGTTTCCAATTCCATATTTTTTTAGCTTTTATACTGTTTATCAGTCAGTTATGTATAAAGCAATTTATAATTTTCGATTGTAAATGCATTGGTTTTTTTCCGTTATAGTCTTACTATGATTATAAAACCGAATTGTAATGCATTGATTTATAAGTGTTTATTGTTTTATGATTGTGTTTTACTCCGAAAAATAGCTGTTTGGATCTGACTTTGCAGCCGTTTGAAATCTTTGTAAAGTCTTGTGTTTGTTGGTATTGACACAAGATAACACCCTTGTAAAGTTAATTTCTATTTGACATAATTTTAATTATAATGGTTACATTATGTAAAATAGGATTTCGATATTTAATAAAATCGTTTATAGCTTCAGTAAGTTAATGATGATATTGATTAATTGAAAGAAAGATTTTCTTTTTTTTTATTGCTTTGCTTTTATTGTGTTTTGGTTTGTTGTTTTGTTTGGTTCCTTTGAGGGTTTTCCTTGTGCTTCTTGGCAAATTAGTAAAATTCCCTTATTCCATTAGCCCGAATGATTAAAACTGCCTTAAATCGTTTTATTTGTCGTTTCCTGTTATAACTCAAATCCCGAATATCTTATTTTTTACCATTAGCAAACTAACAACTTTATAATATTAGTTGTAATACTTTACTTTATTTTTTACCATTCAATATGTTAATAAAGTGTTAAAGTTTCGATTAACTACATTGTTTTATACTTTGTGAAGTATTGATTTTATTGACTTATAAATTTTATTTATGATTGAATGATTTTTGATAGTTTTACGCATTAGGTTTATATATCTTAACTTCTATATATTTGCTCAAGAAATCAATAATAAATAAATATTACAGTTATGAAAACATTAACCATTGAACAACTAATAAACGAGTTAAAAGAACAACAGGCGAAAGGCTGTAAAAATGTATCAATTAAAGGTACAATTGTCACGGACGATAACAGTATTTTAATCTCAACAGAAAAACAGTTTTAGTCATGCGCTTTATTCATTACCTTATCAATTTTGTATTTTGCTTTGCCCTTGTAGGGCTTCTGCTTTCGCTTTGCCTGTTTTCTTGGCAAATTAGCCAAATTTTAACTATCACTTTTTTACTAATCATTTGCATTTTTGCACTAATCAATAACAACTTAAAAAATTAATATCATGAAAAAATCGGTTTACACTTTTTACGAACAAACAATAATTGACAATATCGATTTTGAAGGTTACGGAATCGACAACGAAGGTTATTTGTACGACAAAATCAAAACTTTGTACAACATTTTTAAACGTGAATATGTCCACGATAACAACAAGCATTTAAACGAAGTTGTTTTATTTTCTGAATGGTTGCGCGGTTTACCTTCTGTTTTAACTGTACCGTTTTACAACTATGATATTTTAGAAAACGCGAAAAAATCCGGAGTTTTAAAATTACCTCAAAACAAGCGATCCGCAGAATTTAAAGAGGACCAATTTTTAAAATATTATTGGGACCGTTTGGCACAAGCATTTTTCACACTTAAAAACAACCTTTAAACAAAAATAAAATGGTAACGATAACAGAAAAACAATATAACGAAAAACCCGAAGATTATAAAGGCGTTTATAGTTCGGACGAAATACATGGAACCAATTTAAACGGAAGAAGAACGCTTTTATATTGGGAAGAAAAAAAAGGCACTTGTTTACTTGTTGAAGGCGAAAGTTTAACAATAATTTCCTAATCTTATCTATTATGAAAACATTTGAGTTTAAACTCGGCAGCGGAACAAGAACGGTGGAAGGCGAAAACGTTAATTTGGCTTTTGAGTCATTAGGTTACGGAAAAAAATATAAAGTATTGGTAAACGGTTTCAATTCTTGGAAAATAGAATTATCTGGAAATCCGGGGCATGAATCGGCCTATTATGCAAAACTAAAATATAACCATTCAAACACTATAAAAAAATAAATTATGAAACTACTTAAAAACTTTGTTTTGGCCGTTGTGGTTTGGTTTGCTTTCTTTTACCTTTCTGCGTGGTTCTTACAATTGGCAAATTAACGATTTTTAACCCTTTAAAAATTAGAAAAATGATACATAAAACAAATAACATCGATGAAATTATAAACCTTTTAATTCGTGGCGAAGTAGTAATTGTGAAAGATGAACACACAAAAGAAGTACAAAAAAGACTTCGTGAAATTAAGGCAAATTGCATAATTGTACTACAGCAATTAAAAGAACGATAAAAAAATCATTAACCCTTTAAAATCCTTTGTAAAGTTTCAAGACTTTAAAAACCGGAGCGATACCGGCAAAGGAACAAATTTTAATCAATTATTTAATTTAAAAACTGTTAGCCGCTACAGATAAAAAGACGGGCAAAAGATGAGAACAATTAGAACAAAAGTTTACAAATTTAACGAGTTAAACGACGACGCAAAACAAAAAGCAATCGAAAACTACAGAAACAATAATTTAAATTTTGACGGTATTTATTACGATGCAAAAAATACGGTTGATGCATTTTGTGAAGTATTCAACGTTAAAACCGGAAATCGATCATGGTTGGATTGTAATACGTCAAACATAAATGACGATATTTTAAATTTAACCGGCTTAAGATTAAGAAAATATATTTTAAATAATTTCGGAACTACTTTATACAAACGAAAATATTTAAAAACAGGCGAAAACACAAAAATGTTTAAAAATGCCCATCGAATGATGCGACAAAAAGAAATTAAAAGCGGAATAAACAAAGGTTTATTTTATCCGGTTTATTATTCAAATATTTTTGTTGTTGGTAATGACTGTAATTTAACCGGCATGTGTTACGATTTTGACATGATGCAGCCAATATATGATTTTTTAGAATTGAGAAGTTTTGATAATACAAATTTTGATGATTTATTAAATAGTTGTTTTGATGCAATGCGCGAAACATTAAAAGAAGAAGAAAACCACATGCAAACAGACGAATATATTTCGGAAGAAATTACAATAAATAGCTTGGAATTTACTAAAGACGGAAAACAATTTTAAAACCATTTAACTTAATATCAAACATCATGAAACCACAAAGTAAAATTAAATTTTCGCCTACTGAAGAAATTCAACTTGATGAAATAAAAAGAAGAATTAAGGAGTTTAAAAACAACGATAAAAACGCCAAGGGCATATTTTTAGGCTTTCCTTCTGAAGTCAAGACGCTAAAAAACAAAGGCATTTTAAAACCTTCTTACTCTGAAATAAAAAGAGCTTTGAACTGGTATGATTTGACCGAATACGGAAAACAATTCATTTAACACTTAACATCATGAAAAAAGAAATCCTTATCCTAATCGCATTAATTATTTTTTCCTTTGCATTTGGTATTTATTCCGGTGCTGAAATTCAGAAAAAAGAAACCCTTAACCGAGCCAAAAGTTACGGCGAAACTGACTTTTACAGTTACGAACAGGTTGAGTATATTATTTTGTCAAACAACTAAAAAACAAAAACCATGAAAAGCTATTTATGTAAATGTAATAATTGCGGAAGCATTTTTTACGATGAAAACCCAAAGAGCGAAAATCTATTAATAAACACCGAAAAAATTAATTTGTCAATATTGCCAATGGAATTATTAAACGAAGAAGGCGATAGTTTTTATGGTTGCGGAAATTGTAAAACAGACGGTTATTTGACTGATATTGATGATTTATTTAATTTTCATGAATTATTACCGGCTGAAATAAAAGCGATTTTAGACACTTTTGATTGTGAAACCTTATCTTATCAAGATTGTCAATCGATGTTGGCACAAATGGAAGAAAATGGATATACATTTGACTATGACTTAGGCGCAGCTCCTTACAATTTACGAATTTTAGAAAATACGGTAACTTATTGTCGAAAACCAACGGCAGCCGAAATAAAATTTGGGCATGGTGCCACACATTACAAAGATTTTCCATTAAGCCAATGCACAAAGAAAGACGGAAATTATAAAAAGTGGCTTGTTTGCCCGGTAGACGGTTTAAGATATTACTACTAATCTAAAAAATAAAAATCATGCAAATCATTAAAGCAATTCACTTGACCGCACTTGACAAAAAATTAATAAAGTCAAGTATTGAAAACAATTTACAAGACGTTTTCACAAAGAAAAAAAGACTAAATATAATTTGTAAAGACGGAGCCGGAAACGTAAAAGCCAATTTACTTTCATTTGCGCCCGGAATTGGAATCGGATCAAAATCATATTGGCAAAAACAAGAAGTAATTTTTAAACCTTAAAACCTTATAAAAATGGCAGCAATTAAAAAAGAAATAGTTTATACAATGCCTTACGAAACTGAAAAAGACATTCAGAAAGCTCAAAGAAAAAGACAAAGTCTTTATCAAAAATTTAACAATGTACAGGTTTATTGTAACGGCCTTACAGAAGTTAGAATAATAGCAACCGATAAAATCAAATAATCATGTATGCAATCCAACAAAAAGTAATCGACAAAGTAAACGAAAATCAAGAAAGCGATGTTAATCCCTATACTTGGGAAACTATTCCGCTATCATTACGCAGGTTTTGGCTGCAATACTTGGCAAATCAACAAAAATCAACCAATAAAAAATAAAGAAAATGAAAACCATTAAATACTACAATCCCAAAAACAACAAATACCAAACAAGCAAAGTTTTGGATATTCAAAACGACGTTGTTACTTGCTTAAATGTAAAAGCAAATTACCAATATACCGAAAGCCTTGCCAAATTGAGAGAGTTTCAAAAAGCAGAAAATCCAAATTGGCACAACAAAGAAGTAAAAAAACCATTAGTAATACTAAATTTTTAAACGATGAAAACAAAAACTAAACCCCGCACCGGAATAAGACAAGCCGTAAAAAAGTACATTTTCGCTATTCAAAACGAAATTGACTTGTCGCATGAAGAATTTTCAGAACCGGAAAACAGAAACGAATCCGTAAACATTCAAGTTAAAAACGGCTATTGGCAAATCAATGAAAAACCGCTACACAAATGTAGCATTGCAAAGCAAAGTTTTTTCGACCAATACTTGAGAATGAAATTTTTGAAATTGCCGGTTACTGAAGAAAGCAGTTTTAAAAATCGATCCGCACAAGTAAAAGCAAAATACAACCACCGCTTTAAGTTAGACCACACAAGCGACGATTTACTAAGCGACTACCCGAACATCAATTTACTAACCTTTGAACGTAAAACGGCGTAAAATGACAAAAAGAAAAACCAAAAGACCGCACGTTTATTTTGTAAACGATTTTAGACCGAGACTTTATTCGGACTACGAATTGAAAGAAAGCAGTTTGAGTTTTGACGCAAGGGAATTTGCTAAGGATATGAAAGAACAAATGAAAGACTTAGAAGTTACACCAGCAGACTTAGCAAAAGCAACTTATTTGCACGAAGATAGAATCCGAAACATCATATACTTACGTGGCTCAAAAGTAACGCCAGAAGAAGTTAAAACCATTAAAAAGCATTTGTCGCTAACTTAAAAAAAACAAAAATGGAACATTTAATTCAATACAGTAGTAAAGTAGAAAATCTATTCAGAAACTACTTAAAGTGCAACATCAACAAAGAAACGTTGATTGAAGAACTTTACAAAATCGAGCAATATCATCAAGAATCTATTGGAGACGCCGAAGGAGACGCAGATATTTGGTTTAAATTTGGCAAAGACGATAAATTATGCACGACAATAGCAAACTTAGATATTGATTTGCTTGATGGAAAAAACAAGGGGTTTACCGAACAAAGAATGATTGACTGTTTAAGTCTTGATTGTTACGAGAAAGGTACTGATTTGCAAATTTATTACTCTTAAAACTATGGAATCAATAAAGCAAATTTTCAGTCGCTACAATTTTAAACTATTATGCGACATACTCGATAGGGATTTTGGGGTTATTGAATTTAGCTCGATAATAGATCCGAACAAAAAAATATTTCACAAGCCAATTAAAAAAAGAAAACCATGAAAAAACACAACAAAGCAGAAAGGGATTTTGTAATTTCCCAAGCTAAAAAAGTAGGGTTATTTATTGCCGGTTGCTCGGTAGCTTTATTAATTTCTTATTTGATTTTGAGATGTTAAAACACTTGGCAAATTGGTGGAATTCGAAAGACGAAGATACCAAAATCGAACTTTCTAACATCGCTGAAAGATTGATAGGAATAATTGTAATAGTGATAATTTATTTACTCGTTTGATATGGCAAATACAATCCAACAACTCGGAAAACTAATTGCTAAAAAACGCAATGAGAAAAAAATATCGCTCGCCCAATTATCATTGATGGTTTACGGAAACGAACACTATGCTACTCAAATTAGCAACATAGAAAGAAACCGACTTAAAGGCGTAAAGCTAATTACTATTTTAAATTTGCTTACCGTATTGGAAATAAACTTAATTTTGCAAGGCAGAGACGTTGAAGAAGCCGATGCGATTATTGTAAATAACGAATTAATCAAGTAGTATGGACACAACAATTTCGATCAAAACCATAGAAGCGACAGACGCTTTTAAAAACCTTAGCAAAGTGCAACAGTCATTTTGCCTTAAACGTGCAAATCGATTGGTTTTAACCAATGCGCTTATTGTCTACAAAAATACCGGTATTATTCCGAGTAATGTTAGTGGGTATAATCTGTTTGTGATTCAGGAGATGATACTTGGCGAATTTATGAAATCTGAACAAGCTAAAATTGAATAGTCATGACAGATATAACAAAATGCTCAGGTAAAGATTGCCCGTTTAAAGAAGTGTGCTACAGATATACGGCTCCGTCAAGTGAATTTAGACAATCATTTTTCGTTGAACCGCCAATTAAAAATGGCGAGTGTGACGAATTTTGGAGTAACAAAAAAGAAACTAAATCCAAATAAAATGAAAACACCAAACATCAAAGACCTCGTAAACCGATACGCAAAGTGTATTGAACTGCGCTCAAGAAAAAAAGTGAACCAAACCGCAAAGCAAATCTTAATGCATGAGTGGTCCGGAAAAGAACAAATTCTTTATGGCATTTTGAAGAAAATGGAAAATGCTGATGTTCAAAGAAAGCAAATAGAAAAAAATATTTCGATTGAATCTGTTACTTATCAAACCGGTGTAGATTTCTTAGGATTTCCAACGTACACAACTCACGAAAACGTATTTTACCATAATCCTAAAGTCGGATCCGGAATCATTGAACACCGGCAATTAGAATTCAAAGAAGGCTACAAAGTCATTTCAGTAACTTCATACTAAAAAGAAACCCTTTCATAACGAGAGGGTTTTTTAATTCAATTGGGCTACGCTATTTTCCTTGGCGACTTCCATTATTATTTTCTCGAAATAATGGTCTATAAGCTCAATAAATTCATATAAATCCATTTGTGGTTTGTCTTTTTGTGTTTGCTCAAGAAAGTAATCTACTATTTCCTCGGTTACTCTACTTGGCAAAGCAATCATATTTGGCGGACGCTTTTTGTTGATTTCGTCAATGACAGCCATTATAAAAGCACATTCTTTATACTGCTCAATTCCTTCATAATACTCCATTGCTTTTAATACCGGTAAAAATCCGTATAACTTAATCTTTGCCCGGTAAAAACCTTTGTTTGTCATTGAAGTAACTTTGATGTAAAATTAGGAAATTGTTTTCAAAACAAACTTGTTTGACTTGTATATTCTAAAATTCTTTTATTAGCAATTTCACAATATTCAAAACTCATTTCGCTTCCAACATAGTTTCTGCCTAATTTACTTGCTACCAATCCAGTAGTACCGCTTCCCATAAAGCAATCATAAACCAAGTCATTTTCATTGCTCCAAGTTTTTATGTGGTCATTTGCCAATGCTTCGGGAAAAGGTGCAGGATGTCCAGTTTTTTCACGTCCAAGTGTATAAGCAAAAATATTTGGTGCAATCTTATTTTCTTTGGTTGCTTTAAATTCGGTTCCATCATACAATCTCATAGCGTGTTTTAAGCCGTGATTTTGTCTGCGTTCTAATCCGTATTTTTCAAACTTTCCAGCTTGTTTGCAAGGTATCATTATTGGATTAAATGTTTTAGGCTTTCCTTTGCTCAAAATGAACATAAACTCAAATGATTGCTCATATCGGTTATGTGTCAATGGCACATAGTTTACTTTTTGGTAAATCATTGTATCGTGCAAATTAAATCCTATCTCTTTAAAAAATAATGCTTGCTTAAATGATGTTCCGCTTTCGCTTCCATTCATTGTGGCATCTCCAACAACCCAAACAACTACACCGCCCTGTTTCGTAATTCTAAATAACTCTTTGGCAATTTCTTCAAATGCAAACGAATAACCTTTGTATTCTCGTAAATTATCATAAGGTGGCGAGGTAACCGTTAAATCAATAAAATTATCAGGCATTTTAGCCATAGTATCTAAACAGTTTTCATTGTAAATTTTATTTATTTCCATTCCAATATTGATTTAATTTATTAGCATATTCTGTTTTTGAAGTCTTATTATAGAAATTTGTCATTGTTGCTGAACTCCAACCGGCAACCGCCATTATAGTTTCTGTTGATACTTTACCAGTCAAATTAGTCGCAAAAGATTTCCGGCCCAAATGCGAACTGAAATACATAAATTTAGGTCGGTAGCCAAGTACTTTTCGTTTCTTGCTTGCGTCCCATAACTTTCCATAAACTACTTTGTTGATTCCGGCTTTTTCGCCAAGCGTTTTTAGTAAGCAATTGTACTCGTAGTCATTGAATTTTCTTGGCAAATTACCGAGTCTTTTGTTAAGTATCTCAGAAACGTAAAAATGCACTGGTATTTTGACAAATGCGCCAGTTTTTTTGGTCCGGATAGATATAATACCGTCTTTTACTTTTGACGTGTCTAAGCTATGCATTAGGTCAGATACGCGCAATCCGGAAAAGCAACTGATAATTAATAGGTCACGGGCGTTGTCCAAATTCTCATCGTCAATTTGCAAATTGTAAATTTTATCGATTTCTTCTTCGCTTAGGTAAACTGAATCGATTTCGTCGTCATCTTTGTCAATGTAGATTCTTTGGTTAAATGCCGGAGATATTTTAATTTCTTCGTCTTTGCATCGTAGACAAAAGAATTTCATTCGCCCTATTTGACGTTCAATTGTTTTTGGGTTGTAGCCTGAGCTTTCCATATAATTGGCAAATTCATAAAAATCGTCAACCGACATATCTTTCAATACAATTTTACTTTCAAGCGTTTTTTCAAACTCACAAAACAAATCAACGAATTTTTCGTAT
>JACCDJ011007329.1_pt1 | contig 24038 bp, 25 predicted proteins | sample 7444481 | NCBI WGS metagenome assembly JACCDJ01 (sample SAMN15323435, study PRJNA562643) | freshwater metagenome | isolation source: river surface water | place: USA:Blue River Watershed | collected 2017-08-15 | reverse complement strand
TGCAAGAAGATAACTATAATAGTCAGTCGCAAGAAGAAATCTTCTCAAAGAGGATTCGTGCAGGGAAACGTACCTATTTTTTTGATGTTAAAGCCACTCGTAACAACGATTACTACGTTACAATCACGGAGAGTAAAAGAAGTAAGTATGATGATGGAAGTTTTGTGAAAACAAAAATTCACTTGTACAAGGAAGACTTTAACAAATTTACCGATGCCCTGAATGAAACGATTGGGCATGTGAAAATTAATCTGCTTCCTGAGTATAACTTCGACGAATACCAAAGACCTGAAGAAGAATAATACTTCTTTTAAATAAACTAATTATCAGAGGTTGTCATCATTTTGATAACCTCTTTTTATTTTTGTACTGTGTTTAAACGAATTACCATATACGGAATTGCTTTTGGCTCATTAAGTGCAGCCATGCTTTTGGTTCAATACTTTAATGGATTGTATAAAACCCGTTCCTTTGTTGCCTCATTGCCCGTAATCTTTAATTTGCTGATTCCAGCAATTGGAGTTTATTTGTTTGTGAAGAGTTTGATGTCGGTTAAATTCGATAAACCCATCAACATGGGTAAGGCCTTGTTCGGTTCTTTGGTGGTATCGCTGTTTGTGGCTTTGTGCAATATTGCTGCTTTTCGACACATTTACAGCAATGAACCGGGTATTATGAAGGAATATCGAGCTTTACAATATGCCAGCATTGAGAAGTATGTTAATTCGGATAACTCCGTAGCTGTTGCAGAAAAATCCAAAGCAATACAGGAGAAGATTGATAATTTTGAAGACAACTTTTCAGTTTCGTCCTTTGGAGTAAATCAAATTTGGATGTGTTTAAGTACAGGTATGGTGGTAGCGTTATTGGTGTTTGTGCGTAATCATCGAATGTAGTTTTGAAGATTTTAGGAAGAATTTGGTTGGTTTGGGCCGGACTTTGGTTCGCAGTTTGGTTCTTAATATTGTATCCATTTTTTTATTTGTTGTTGCAAAAGCAAGTAACCTTTCGATATGCGCATGGATTGCGTAAATTATGGGGGAGGTTGGCTTCGATAACAGGGTTTATTATTCCAATTGTTCATTATGAAACGGAAATTCCAAAAAATCAACGCTTGATTTTTTGTCCAAATCATATGTCATATTTGGATATAATTACTTGTGGTACCTACCTGCCAGGGTTTAACTTTTTCATGGGTAAAATGGAATTGACGAAGATTCCATTATTTAATATTTGGTTTAAGTCCTTGGATATTCCTGTAAAAAGGGAGAGCATAAAGAATGCGCATGGTGCTTTCTTAAAAGCAAGTGAGCAAATGGACAAATTGGGAGCAAATTTGATAATTTACCCCGAAGGCAGAATACCAGACGATACCCCTAATATCAAATTTCCTTTCAAGCCAGGTGCTTTTAGAATTGCAGTTGAGAAGCAAATTCCAATTGTGCCAGTTACGTTGTTGGATAATTTAAAGAGGTTTGATAGCAATACGATGAATGGAAGCCCGGGCAGAATGCGAATGCTAGTACACAAACCCATTGAAACAAAAGGGTTAACTTTAGATGATATTCCAATGTTGCAACAGAAAGTGTACGATATATTATCTTTACAATTAAAAAATCACCATATACTATGAGAATAACCGAAGACAAAGTAAAGGACTTAGCAAAATTAGCTCGTTTGCAATTTGAAGGGGAAGAACTCACCAAGATGCAAATGGATCTTGAGAATATTTTGGTTATGTGCGAAAAGTTAAATGGTTTGGATACAGAAGGCAAAGAACCATTAATTTATATGGGAAATCAACACACCACACTTCGAAAGGATGAGATTGTGCAAGAAATCACTAAGGATGATGCTTTAAAAAATGCACCCAAAAAAGACAGTGATTTCTTTCGTGTTCCTAAAGTAATTGATGGAAATGAGTAAAGCACTCATTCATCTTAAGGAAATAACTAAAACCTACACGTTAGGAGAGCAAATTGTGCATGCTCTACAACACATAGATATAGAAATATTAAGCACAGAATATGTAGCACTAATGGGTCCAAGTGGATCGGGGAAGTCTACATTAATGAATATAATTGGGTGTTTAGATTCGCCAACCTCTGGGGAATATTGGTTAAATAACAAGTTGGTTAGCAAAATGACCGATGCAGAGTTAAGCACAGTAAGGAACGATGAAATAGGTTTTGTTTTTCAAACATTTAACCTTTTGGGGAGGTTAACGGCCCAAGAAAATGTGGCGTTGCCTTTAGTTTATGCCGGTATTCCTCAAAAAGAACGTATGGCGAGAGCGGCAGCTACATTGGAAAAAGTGGGTTTAAAGGATAGAATGTTGCATAAGCCCAATGAGTTATCCGGTGGTCAAAGACAACGTGTTGCTGTGGCGAGAGCACTTATTAATAACCCAAGTTTGTTATTGGCCGATGAGCCTACCGGTAATTTAGACACCAAGACATCTCACGAAATAATGGATTTATTCCGTGAAATTCATGAATCGGGGAATACCATTGTTTTAGTAACTCACGAGGAGGACATTGCACAAAATGCCAAACGAATTATCCGTTTAAGGGATGGTTTAGTAGATGATAATTAATGTAAACAATTCAATTTTTTATTGATATTGCAAGAGATTTAATGATCGCCCCCGTAATACATTGGTACTTTAAGCAACGTTCAAAAGAGCTGCAGGATAATTTACAAATGTCCATAATACGGCAGGAGGAACTTTTTCAAGAGCTCATTTTTAATTTATCTAAAACAGAATATGGAGAATCGTATTCTATAGATGGTAGTGAATCCTACCAACAATTTGTTTCAAAAATTCCGGTTGTACAGTACGAAGAAATTCAACCTTGGATAGAACGTAATCTTAAAGGAGAGCAGGGATTATTGTGGCCGGGTGATATTACTTGGTTTGCCAAGAGTAGCGGGACTACCAACAGCGTTTCTAAGTTTATTCCCATTAGTTACGAGAGTATGGAGTACAACCATTACACGGGAAATAGAGAGGTATTAACGCAGTTCACCACCTTGTATCCAAACAGCAATATTTTTGAAGGCAAGGGATTGTTGATTGGCGGTTCGCAAAGTATTTCCGGAATGTCTAGCGATACATTTACTGGAGATTTAAGTGCGATACTCATGAACCATGCTCCATCGTGGGTAAATTGGAAAAGTACACCCGATATTGAAATTTCTACCATGCCCGATTGGGAGAAAAAGGTAGAAGCCATGGCTCAAGCTACTATCAATGAAAATGTTACTAGTATAAGTGGAGTTCCAACCTGGGCATTGGTTTTATTCAAACGAGTATTAGAAATTACTGGGAAATCAAATGTCCACGAAGTATGGCCAAATATGGAATTATTTATTCACGGAGGTGTGAGTTTCTTGCCGTATCGCCAACAATTTCAAGATTTATTACCCGGGTCTCATATGAAGTATCTGGAAACCTACAATGCAAGTGAGGGTTTCTTTGCAGTTCAAGCGTCGGTAGACTCGAGAGATTTAGTTTTATTAACCCATATCGGGATATTCTATGAGTTTTATCCGGTTAATGAGGGACCCGAAAAGACAGTTCCACTAGCGGATGTAAAAGTAGGCGTGAATTACGTAGTGGTGATTTCTACCGTAGGTGGTTTATGGCGCTATGTCATTGGAGATACTATTCAATTTACATCGGTTAATCCTTTCCTATTTGTGATAACGGGTAGGATGAAACTTTTTATTAACTGCTTTGGTGAAGAGCTAGTCATTGAAAATGCCGAAAAAGCAATTGCGCATGCTTCATCAGAAACCCATGCAGTAGTTAGCGATTACACTGCCGGTCCTGTTTTTATGTCGGAAGAGGATCCTGGACATCAATGGTTGGTAGAGTTTTCTACGGAACCAACAGATTTGGAGCAATTTACCCTATTATTGGATCAGAAGTTAAAAGAGGTTAATTCCGATTATGCAGCTAAAAGACATGCGGATATGGTAATGAAACGTCCAAAATTAGAAGCAGTTCCCATCGGTACATTTGAAGCCTGGTTAAAGAGCAAAGGCAAATTGGGAGGACAGAATAAAGTTCCCCGATTAGCGAATGATCGACGTATTTTAGATGAAATCCTAGGTATGTTGCATTAATAATTTGCGAACCAACTTCTTGAAAACCTAAATTTGCTAAATAACAATAAATCATGTACGGAGAAATAAAAAACCACTTAGCACAAGAATTATCGGCTATCCAAGAGGCCGGATTATTTAAAAAAGAGAGAATTATAACCTCGCCTCAAGATGCGGTGATTACCTTAAATGACGGTTCAGAAGTAGTGAACTTTTGTGCAAATAACTATTTGGGATTAAGTAGCCATCCTAGAGTGGTTGAAGCTGCAAAACGCGCTATAGATACACACGGTTTTGGGATGAGTAGTGTTCGGTTTATCTGTGGAACTCAAGATATCCATAAAGAATTGGAAGCCAAGATTGCCGATTTTTATGGAACGGAAGATACAATTCTATACGCAGCGGCTTTTGATGCTAATGGGGGCGTTTTTGAGCCTTTATTGGGAGAGAAAGATGCGATTATTTCTGATAGTTTAAATCACGCATCCATCATAGATGGAGTGAGATTGTGTAAAGCGATGCGTTTTCGATATGAAAACAATAACATGGCAGATTTAGAAAAGCAATTGATTGCTGCAAAAGAAGCAGGAGCACGCTATGTTTTAGTTGTTACTGATGGTGTATTTTCAATGGATGGATACGTTGCCCAATTGGATAAAATCTGTGATTTGGCGGATAAATACGGAGCGATGGTTATGACCGATGAGTGTCATGCTGCAGGTTTTATAGGTGCAACGGGAAGAGGTACTCCTGAATACTGCAATGTGATGGGACGCGTCGATATTATTACTGGCACCTTGGGTAAAGCATTGGGCGGTGCGATGGGTGGTTATACAACGGGTAGAAAAGAAATTATTGAATTATTACGTCAACGTTCAAGACCTTATTTGTTCAGTAATTCATTAGCACCAAGCATTGTGGGTGCATCCATTGAAGTGTTCAACATGTTGAATGAAACAACCTATTTGCGGGATAAGTTGGAGTCGAATGTTAAACGTTTCAAAGCAGGTATTAAAGCTGCGGGATTTGATATTAAAGACGGTGATTCCGCTATAGTACCCGTGATGTTATACGATGCAAAATTAAGTCAAGATATGGCCGATGCACTGCTAAAAGAGGGTATCTATGTAATTGGATTTTTCTATCCAGTAGTTCCGAAAGATCAAGCCAGAATAAGAGTTCAGTTGAGTGCCGCCCATGAATTTGAACACATCGATAAAGCAGTTGCTGCATTTACGAAAGTAGGTAAATCGCTAGGAGTTATTTAATTCCTTAGTAAACTGATTATATTTGCCTTTTGCACATAAATTATGTCTGTTTGGAGAAAGAAACCAGTAGCTTTATATCAAGCTGAAGCCAACAAAAGCGATTTGAATCGCGTACTTACAAGATGGGGTCTAACATCATTGGGAATAGGAGCAATTATCGGGGGTGGTATTTTTACCTTAACTGGTATTGCGGCACATAACCATGCTGGGCCCGCGTTAGCATTGGCTTTCGTAATTGCTGGAATTGGTTGTTTGTTTGCATCCTTGTGTTATGCAGAATTCGCATCGGTATTACCTGTAGAAGGATCCGCATATGCTTATGCATATGGTACAATAGGAGAGTTGTTTGCTTGGTTTATCGGTTGGAATCTAATATTAGAATACATGATGGGAGCAACTACCGTAGCAGTGGCATGGAGTGGTTATTTTAATAAGTTGTTACATTTATTCCATATCAATTTACCAGAGTTTTTGGTTAACGATCCTGCTACTTTCAATCATGGTGTTTCTTTTGCAAATTGGAATTTTGCATTTAATCTTCCTGCATTTTTAATTACTTGGGTAATCACGGCCATTTTGATTAAAGGAATAAAAGAAGCAGCGTCTACCAATAACATCATTGTTGTATTAAAGGTGGCCGTTGTGTTATTTGTAATTATTGTTGGATCGTTTTATGTGGATACCAATAATTGGGAACCCTTTATTCCTGCTGAAAAAATGGGCGAAGATGGTAAAATTCATTTTGGTGTTGGAGGTGTATTAACCGCAGCTACCATCGTTTTCTTTGCCTACATTGGATTTGATGCAGTATCTACTCAAGCAGGGGAAGCAATCAATCCTAAAAAAGATGTACCGTTCGCAATTATTGCGTCTTTAGTAATCTGTACTGTTTTATACATTTTGGTTTCTTTGGTGTTAACAGGAATGGTGAAGTACGATCAATTGGATTTAAAGGCTCCCGTTGCATCGGCATTTTCTGGTGCAGGAATTAATTGGGCTACATACTTAATTACGATTGCAGCCACTGCCGGGTTAATGTCCGTAATGCTAGTGATGATGTTGGGTCAGACAAGGATTTTCTTGGGCATGGCTAAGGATGGCCTTCTACCTAAGGGAATGTTTGGGACCTTGCATCCAAAGTTCAAAACACCGTATAAGAGCACCATTTTAGTTGGATTTATAGTTTCTTTGGTAGCGGCTTTAACTCCCATTGAAAAAGTATCGGAAATGTGCTCTATGGGAACCTTATTGGCATTTGCTATGGTTTGTGTGGCGGTTTTAGTGTTGCGCATTAAACAACCCGAATTGGATAGACCCTACCGCACGCCTGCAGTTTACTTTGTTGCACCTGCTGGTTTTTTATTCAATATTTTTTTGATGACTAATGTGCAGCAAAATACTTGGTATGCATTTTTAATTTGGGGTTCATTGGGTGTCTTGGTTTACTTCTTATACAGTCGTAGACATTCCAACTTAAACAACTTATAACTTTATTTAGGGCGGCAAAACTGCCCTTTTTTATGCAAACACAAAAACTAGGTTTATTTGATTCTGTGCTCCTTGTCTCTGGGAGCATGATAGGCAGTGGTATTTTCTTGGTTACCTCGGAGATGACGAGGGATTTAGGGAATCCAGTGTATGTGATGATTGCCTGGTTGTTGGGCGGAGTTATAACGCTGTTGGCGGCATTGAATTTTGGGGAGCTTGCTGCTATGATGCCAACAGCTGGTGGACAATATAACTTCATTTCAAGAATTTATGGTAAAACCATGGGTTTTGTTTACGGTTGGTCTGTATTTACAGTAATACAGACTGGAGTAATTGCAGCCGTTGCCATGGCTTTTGCCAATCACGTCGCCGTATTTTATCCTGCTTTAGCAGAGAACCACGGTATTGAGATATTAGCTATCGGTTCCATAATTGCATTGACCTATATCAATTCACGTGGGGTTTCGGAAAGTAAATGGGTACAAAGGATATTTACCTTAGCTAAATTACTAGCATTAGCACTCTTGATTGTAGGTGGCATTTTAGTGATGATGAATTTCTTCCCAACGCTAACATCCAACTTTCAAATTAGTACAAATAATCTTTTTGATGCCAAACAATGGGCAAGGAGTTTAACTCCAGCAATTCTGGAACAAGCTGAACAGTTGGGAGTAGAGTCGTATACCGTATCTGATTCAGTTTACAACTCAGTAAAAGGTCAATCGGTTGTTGAACAATTCGCATGGATTAAAATTGGTAGTTACTCCTTGTTTTTAGCATTTACGGGTGCGATGGTAGGTAGCTTGTTTTCTTCGGATGCATGGCAAGGCATTACATTTATGTCGAACGAGGTTAAAAACCCCGCTAAAACGATTCCTAGAGCATTGTTCTTCGGTACACTGATTGTTACAATAGTTTATATCTTAGCTAATCTTGCATATTTTGTAATTTTACCTATCGACGCTATTGCTCATGCCGATGCTGATAGGGTGGGTGTGGCTGCTGCCGATCGATTATTGCAAGGTTGGGTAGGTAACAGTGAGTCAAGTGTGTTAGCGCTATTATTGATGGCTGGTTTAGTGGTTGTTAGTACTTTTGGGTGCAATAATGGACTCATACTCGCTGGTAGCAGATTGTACAAAGCCATGGCCGATGAGGGTTTGTTTTTTAAACAGGCATCGGAATTAAATCACAACAATGTTCCAGCTAAGGCATTATGGATGCAGGCAGCGTGGTCATCTGTTCTTTGTTTAAGTGGCTCCTATGGAGATTTACTGAATTATTGCACATTTGCTTCTCTCTTGTTTTATATCATCACGGTGTTAGGGGTGAGTTTATTGCGTGTACGAGAACCCGAAGCCGATAGACCATATAAAGCGTGGGCTTATCCAATTTCAACTATAATTTATTTATTACTGGCAAGCATAGTTGCTATAGGCATATTAATTAGTAAATTTAAAATCGCAGCCACCGGAATTGGCATAGTCGCTTTGGGCTGGCCTATCTACTATTTTTTCGAGAGAAGTAGAAAGACGCAGACTCAATAAACGACATTGATAAAAAGTATCGTTAATCCGATTATTTAAACGTAATAGAGTTACACTTAACTCAAATTAGGACTAAAAGACAGGGTATTTTCGAAATCGAAACGCTTATTTCGGATATGTGCAATTTGCTTTAACGTAGGCATTAAGTCTTTTAATTGATCTAAATATAGACTTTGATCTCCATCGCTTAATGCTTCGTTGGGTTGATTGTGTACTTCGATAATTAATCCATCTGCAACCGCTGCAATTGCAGCAGCAGAAACAGGTGAAACCAAGTCTCGAATCCCTGTTCCCTGACTCGGATCCAAAATGATGGGTAAGTGACTCAAGGATTTAATTAATGGAATTGCTGCAATATCAAGTGTATTGCGTGTTGCGTTTTCAAACGTTCTAATTCCTCGTTCACATAAAATTACGCGTTCATTACCACTACTTACAATGTATTCAGCAGCCAAAAGCCATTCTTCAATGGTACTGCTCATTCCTCTTTTTAACAGCACGGGTTTTTTACTTTTCCCAAGAGCTTTTAACAAGGGATAGTTTTGCATGTTGCGAGTACCCACTTGAAGTATATCAACATATTCTTCTAACTCCTCAATTTTATCAACGCTCATTACCTCGGAAACCACCCCCAATTTGTATTTATCAGCGGCTTCTCGAATCAATTTCAAGCCTTCCGTTTTTAGTCCCTGAAATGAATAAGGACTCGTTCTTGGCTTGTATGCTCCACCTCGTATAAATTGAATGTTGAGTTTCGACAAATATTCACTAATAGTAAAAATTTGTTCTCTATTTTCAATAGCACATGGACCTGCAATCAACACCAAATCCTTACCAAAAGTTACACCATTTACGTCAAATTCAGTGTTCTCTTTCTTCCACTCTCGGCTTACCAATTGGTATGGTTTTCTGTGGCTCATAAATTTTGGTATTAGTTGGGTTTCGTATAGGTAACAATCAAACGTGTTTTTTTGTTGTCGATAACTACACGAGAACCTGAGACCGGCACATCCGTAGGAATCGTCAATAAAAGTCCGTTATTGATTTCTTTATTTAGATTGGCTTTTGACGACAAAACACCTTGTATTTGTCGAGTAATATCGAATTTATAATAGTACCCTTTTTCATTCAGTAAACCACCAAACGTACTAGACCCGCCATCTTTTGTTAAGGAATTGCGATTGCTACTGCTGCTTAAAGGTTGAAATAAGTTTAATCGAGGAGGAGCGTAATACATTGGAGTAGCCGTATTTTCAGCTACATGGAATACAATTTCAGCCTTATTGATTGCAACATTGCCGCCAGCAATTAAGTTATAGATGTAGGGTATTTCGATTTTGTTTTTTGTGCCACTTAAACTCTGAACATAAGAAAATTCTTGCGTTTTTTCCTTGCTAACTAATTGTCTTACAATTTCTTCTTTATATGGACCAGTTTCGGAATAATTCAATGTTTTTACTTGTTCGTCAAATCCAAAAACATAAGTTTGTGTATCGCTATAGTACAACAGAATTTTAGCTCTATCATTAATTGAGAACTCGTTTTTAAAATCAAATACACCATACCCCCCTTCCCCAGGAGATAAATCATCAGAGATGGGTTGAATGCTTATACCGGGTAAGTATTTATTTAATCCGTCTGTAGTTTGATATGCTGTAGAAGGCATTTGCTGAAGATACTTAGCAAAATCCTTGGATAACTTGATTAGCAACCCATTAGGTAGTTTTATTTTTTGTTTTTTATAGCCGATGGAATCAATCCCTTCTTGAAAAATACGTCCTGTATACACACTGCTAACAGCAAGGTTACTTTTTAGCTTATCCGATTGGTAGTACACCTTGCCAGAATTGAAACCTTCCGCCAACACACTAATCAATAATTTCTGCACTGTAGCACGATTACCATAGAAATTATTATTTCCTACCATTGGAATAAATAATAGGGCTGAATCAGGTTCTATGGTGTTTGGGAAGTTGTTTAGAGGTTCAATTATCTTTGATTTTGCAAAAGCAGTGGCTTTCGAGTAGCCGAAAAGGGGATCATTCATTGCGCCTATCAACAAGTAGCTTAAATTGTTTCCAGGCATCGAATCCTCATCAATGGTTCTAGAAAATAGCGTAAACGTATCTGTTTGAAAGGGCTGTAACGAGTTAGTATTCTGACCTTCAATAATTACGTTGCCGGTCTGTTTTTTACACGACCAATTACCTACTGCTAAGCTTAGCAAAGCAATTGCTAAGAGATAGTTTCGCACGGTTAACCTAACAATTTTTGATAAAATGCCCCGTAAGCTACCGCTGAATCATCCTCGGTATGCATCATAATAATTTTATCGCTTAAATGCTCTTCTACAATTCTATGAGCTTTTTCGCAACCGGTAACAACCGCATCAGCGTGTTTAGCACCGCCAATATTCATACTATCCACATCAGCATTTTCATAACATTCGAGGCAATTGTCTTCTATGCTATTTAAACTTGCTTTTCTAGCAAAATCAATTCCTAAGTTAATTGGCATGCTATCGCAGTAAACACTGTAAACCACTTTGGCATTTTTGAAAACCGGTTCGTCTTTGTATAAGGTTTTCAAGTATAACGGCACCAAACTAGTCATCCAACCTTGGCAGTGAATAATATCGGGTGCCCATCCTAATTTTTTTACGGTTTCCATAACTCCTTTACAAAAGAAGATGGTTCTTTCGTCATTATCCGAAAAGTAGTTGCCGTTTTCATCGTTGAAAATGGCTTTTCTATGGAAATAATCCTCATTGTCCAAGAAATACACCTGCATTTTGGTGTTTGGAATGGAGGCAACTTTAATAATCAATGGGTTGTCGTTATCATCAATTGAGATATTAATTCCTGATAAACGCACTACTTCATGAAGTCTGTTTCTACGTTCATTAATTACCCCAAATCTCGGGACCAGAATACGAATTTCGTTATCTTGTTCTTGTAATGCTTGAGGTAGCATTCGGGCGATAGTGGCTACTGGAGAAGTCTCAAGGAAGGGAGACATTTCGGAGCTCACAAAGAGAACTCGTTTTTTTGTTGGAAACATAGTTGTTAGGGTAGTTTCAAAAGAAACAGTTTACAAAAGTATAACAAAAATTTTGGAAATTAAAACAATAAGAGGCTAAAAACCTTTGAAAAACCTTTATTTGCAATCAATTTCGTTAATGAAAGTTGTTACAAATTCTGAGTCTTTGGAATCGTTGCGATCTGCTTTGCATACCAAACAGTTGGCTCTTGTTCCCACAATGGGTGCCTTGCATGATGGTCATTTGAAACTTGCACAAACGGCCAAGGAATTGGGGTACCTAGTGTTGGTAAGCATTTTTGTAAATCCAAGACAGTTCAATAACCCCGTAGATTTGGATAAGTATCCTAGAACTGTTGAGGAGGACAAGCAAAAGTTAAAAGATGCAGGAATTGATGCTGTATATATTCCTAAACTCGAGGATGTCTATTCAGAAGAAATTAAAGACGTACAGGTAGATTTGGGGACCTTGGATCATGTATTGGAAGGTCATTACAGACCCGGTCACTTTGATGGCGTAGTGCAGGTGTTGTATCGTTTTTTTCTATGCGTTAATCCAGATGCTGTTTTCTTCGGTGAAAAGGATTTGCAACAATGCATGGTTGTAAAAAAACTCTTGAATCAGTGTTTCCCTTCTATTACATACTATCAAGTGCCTACGGTAAGAGAGAGTTCTGGGTTAGCCATGAGTTCAAGGAATCAACGTCTTACTGAGGAGGGCAAGAAGAAAGCAGCCGAAATTTATTCAGTACTTTCTACCTTAAAACAACAATGTTTACTGGGCGATTTTAATTCGGAAGTGATGATAAATCGATTGAAATCTATGGAAATTGAAACAGAATATTTAGCTTGGGTTTATTTACCCGATATGTTGCCAATAAAAGACCCAAATCAACACAAATACAAGCATCAAGCCATTGTTTTTGCTGGTTATATGGAGGGTGTTCGTTTAATTGACAATCTCGTATTTGAATTGGCCTAAACAATAGGAAATCAGAAAAGGGTAGCTTGAATTTCTGAATTATTCCCTTTGTTTTGAATCGATAATAATCGTTACAGGGCCGTCATTTAGTAATTCTACTTTCATGTCGGCACCGAAAACACCTAAATACGTTGGAATATGGTGTTTGGAAATTAAAAGTTGACAGAAACTTGTATATAGTTGCGATGCAAAATCTGGTGCTGCGGCTCTAATAAATGATGGTCTGTTTCCTTTGGCCGTTTGAGCATGCAAGGTGAATTGAGAAATGGCCAAAATAGAACCAGAAATATCTTTGATACTTAAATTCATTTTTCCATTATCGTCCGAAAAGATTCTTAAACCAGCAACTTTATCGGCTAACCAAACAACATCGGTTTCATTATCTGTACCTTCAATACCCACGAGTATCAAAAACCCTTGATCAATAGCATTTATCAAATTGCCATCAACCGAAACTTGAGCTTTTGATACTCGTTGTATTACTAAACGCATTATTCTTTAATGAATTTTCTTGTATTAATTCCGTTTTCTGTATGCACCGAAACCAAATATATTCCGGGAGTTAATGAAGAAATATTTACCGTGTTTTCTCCTGAATTAGATACTGAATTAGTTTGAACAATCGATCCGTTAACATTCATTATATTAATTTTTTGAATTGATTGACCTAAAGTAATTGTTAAATAATCATGTGCGGGGCTAGGAGTAACAGTAAAGTTCGGTTTTGATAAATTCTTATTTGATAAGACTTCGGTTCCATTCACGAAAGTATTATTTAAAGCATCTGTGGTTGCAATCGAAAACCCATTATCAATGGCACCATTTGGATCAATGAACATACTTACGATATGCATTTTATTAAAATTCCAATCAGCATTAATAGGGAAAGTGAAGTTGTGAATAAAGGTGTCACCTTGTTTAGCGGTGTTTCCGTAAGCATTATTTAATCCGTTAAAACTAGGAGAAATATACCTACCAACATGGTCATATACCATTTTTGAAGCAGGAACTGGGTTTGCTAATAATTCAAATCCACCCATAACTCCGTTACTACCTCCGGCGTAGGCATTGCTTTGGTTGTAGCCATTTGTAGTTCCTGTAACACTATCCTCTACCAAAGCACAAACCAATTTATAGTTTCCGGAAATATCCGATTTTACAGTAGTTTTAAGACTAACTTTTAACTCTCTTGTTACCGAGTTCCATTGTGCAGCCGAATAAAAAACAGCTTTTGGAGCCTGTACAATGCGTTTTAAGAAATCTTTATCCATGGCCGATGGATCTACATCATTACCTCGGTCTACCACAGCACTTGGATATCCTGAAATCTTTCCGCCCAATCCTGCGTCCCATGTGTAATCTTCCATAGGGTCATTGTTGTGAATTGCAATTCCTTGAAAATATCCTTTGTATTTGGAATCCATATTTTTCAATGAAACAGCACCTCTAGGGCACCAAGCACACCAGGTGCCTGTAGCCTCTTCTCCGATAACCATTTTGTCTTGTGCAGGTACAACTGGGTCAACAATAATTTGCTTAATATCATCCAAATTATTTTCATCGCTTGTCTGATTGATACTTACGATTTCCGCAACAAAAGCATTGCTTCCAGCCGCAATCGTCCAAGGATTTTGCCATTTTAACAAAGCGGCGCTGTTTTTAGCAATATTTAATCCACTGAACTTCAGCTGTTCGCTTTGGTTATTATACGAAATTTTTATTTCGGCTTCGGTTATGATTTCGGTGCCAATATTTCGCAATTGAATGCTAGGAGTTACAATGCTTCCAGATAAAAATCCCAGTACATCGTTAATAGCACTGATGGCCGCATTTTTTGTGTAAGAACTGCTTGGTGCCGTGTATTCATATGTAACGTCGTCTACCCAAAAACTACTTCCTTGCAATGGGTATAAATCCATAGTTGCTATTTGGTAAGAGCCATTTTGAAAGGTGCCTTGACTTACATTATCGATCGAAATTTCCCAAGTATTTGTGTTCAAGAACGTTTTAATATTTAAATTAAACCATTGATTTTGAGGATATTTACCATAAAATACCAATCCGGTTTTGGTGTTTGTTATGGAAAGGTCACCAGTTGTTTCGAAGTAAACATCAAATGTATAGCCTTTACCAGCAACTGTTTGTTCCTGAAAGTTAAAATAGGCCGATTTTCCAGTTTCCACAAACAGGTTCATTCCCAATGAAAAGTTTCCAGTGGTATACTGACCTCCAAAGGGCAGAATAATATCTTGAGGACCTCCAGCAGCCACGGTGGAGCTGAAATATAAGCTGTTACTTCCGCTTTTTGCCTTGTTGTTAACTACTTTGGCATCGTCTGCACCACCACCCGTTTTACTTGTCCAAGTTTCCCAGGTATTGCTCTTTTGAGCAATAAAATCACCTGCGGTGTATGCTTCAAAATCATCGGAAAAGGTTTGAGCGCTTGCCGATAGTATTAATGGCAAAGTTGCTAATAGGAGTATTTGTTTTTTCATAAATTGCAATAGAAGTTATGCAATATACGAATACCTGATGTAAAATATTGCTACATCAATCGTGACGCTGAGTACCTAATATACTAAATACGTGTAAAATATGAGGAAATACCGCGTCCATAGATTCTTTAGCTCCTCTGCTTGATCCCGGTAAAGCCAATACTAAAGAGTTTTCAATAAATCCGGAAATACTTCTGCTCAGCATAGCATAAGGAGTGCGGTTTTGACCGTAGTTTCTTATAGCTTCTTCTATCCCTGGAACTCGGCGTTGAATTATTGGAATTAATGCTTCGGGGGTGACATCTCTTTTGGATAATCCAGTTCCACCTGTAAAGATGATGAGATCAAATTTGTTTTCTACACCCTGCAAGGCTGATTTTTGGATTTCGGCAATTTCATCAGGAATTATTTCGAATTCCTGAACTTTAACACCAAGATTTTCTAAGTGATTTTTAATACTTGCGCCAGCTGAATCAGTTTTCTGTCCAGCGGAAATTGAGTCCGAACAAACGATTACCTTGGCACTTAAATTTGGTAATGCTTTTTTCTTGATATCGGACTTTCCACCTTGCTTTTCTTGCAATTGAATGCGTTCAATACAAATTCCTTTATCGATAGGCTTTAGCATATCGTAAAGCGTTAATGCGGCCACCGATGCGGAATGCATGGCTTCTACCTCAACCCCTGTTTTGTAAATGGTGGCTACTTCTACTTCGATGTAAATGGTTAAATTCTCTAAACGAAAACGAACTTGAGTATATTCAATAGGAAGAGGGTGACAATCGGGAATTAGTTCCGATGTTTTTTTAGCTGCAAATAAAGCTGCAACTCTTGCAGATTCTAGCACATTTCCTTTAGGAACAGCAAGATTGTTAATTGCATCAATGGTTTCTTGTTTGCTACAAATAACTTGTGCTGTGGCAATGGCTTTACGATACGTATTGGATTTATGAGTTATGTCTATCATTGGTTTATTTTCCAATTTTCTTGATTGGTATCCATAAGTTCTTTGCCCCAAATAGGCAGTTCGTTTTTTATACGCTCCACCAGTTCCGAACAAGCATCGATGGCTGCTTTACGACGTTTGGAAGAAGTAAATACAAATAAACACATTTCGCCAACCGCCACCTTTCCTAAGCTGTGATAAATATGCATGCATGTAAGATCGTATTTGCTAAAAATATCTTCTCGGATACCATGAGCCAATTCTAAAGCCATTTCGTTGTAAGCGGTATATTCAATGGCACTTACTGCACCAAGATTGGTTTCATCAGCCCGTACTTGTCCTAGAAATATAGAGTGAGCTCCAATATTCGTCTTGCTTTGATGTGCAGCAATTGAATTTGCAATTTTCTCCGTTGAAATGGGTCCGTCAATAAATATATTTTTGTAACTCATTATTTAAAAGCAGTTTAAACTATTTTAATTGAATCTTTAATTTAAATTTTTATCTTTAACATTGAATACCCGTATTGGTTAAAAATAATCATTTCATTAACGAGTTTTCCTGGTTTTCCAATGATTTGATTGATTGTCTCTATCGATAATACGCTCCCAATCAATCCAGCGGTAGCTCCCAGTACCCCTGCCTCTTCACAGTTGTTTGAATTGAGTTTGGTTATCTCTTCGGGAAAAATGGTACTGTAAGGTTTATACCCTTCTTCTCGGTTATTTAAACAGATTATTTGTCCTTCGTTTCGGTAAATCGATCCAGTGAGTATGGTTTTTTGTAGCGTTTCCGCAGCTTGAGTAGTGGCGTATCGACAAAGAAAATTATCGGAACAATCGATAATCAAATCGGCTTTTTCTAGTAATTGTGCTGCATTATCTTCGGTAAGTTGGTTGTCTATTCCTGTTGCTTGTATATCGTTAAATTGTGCGTTCAATTTTTGGGCAGCACGAATAGCCTTGTTTTTGCCAATGTCGTCAACGCCAAAAAGTACTTGCCTATTCAAATTGTCTAAACTTACCGTATCCGCATCAATTAAAATGATATTTTTAATGCCAGCGGCCGCCAAATATAGCGCTACGGGACAGCCTAGTCCACCCACGCCCACAATTATTATAAAGCTTTTTTGAATTACAAGTTGATTGACTAGACCAATTTCGGGTAATAATATTTGTCTGTAAAATCTATCCACGATTATCCTCCTGAAAATGGCGGTAAAATAGCTATTTCATCGTTGGGTTGTAGTTGTGCAGTTTTAACAATTTTTCTGTTCACAGACATTACAAAACCTAAGGATTCTAACTGGGGATACTGTTCGAGTAAATAGGAATGTAATTCTTCTAATTGGTTAAAATAATTGCATTCTTGTTCATGGCATCCCGTTATTTCGGCTGATTTTCCAAAGAATAATAAGCGTAACGTTTGGTTTTGGTTCATGATAATCTAGAGAAGCAAAAATAACCAAACATGTATATTGGATGGAATTTAAAATTCACCCAAGTAGGCAATAATGAGTTTAATGGCAGCAATTACTAAGACAATGGCAAGTATCCTCTTGATTGTGTTATTTGAAAAGTCTGCGGCACCTTTCCATGATCCAATTAAACCGCCTATTAAAGATGCTACTAAGATCCAAATGATATGATAAAAATCCGAACTAGATGGGTTTGATATTTCTAATAAAATGCTAGGTTTTCCAATTAATCCGGCGATTGAGTTAGACACGATAAATGCCGCACTAATGGCAGCTGTTTCTTTGGCGTTATGCCATCCCAAAAGTAAAATGATTGGTGATAAAATAATTCCACCGCCAATTCCAATCATGCCAGACACTAAGCCAATGGGTATTCCAATCCCAATTAGTACACTAGCGGCTGGAACTGATGAAATGACTGTCGATTCGTGTTTAATGGTTTTTTGGGGAAACACAATTTGTTGAAGGTCTAACAGTCTGATAGAACTAAACAATAACAAACAACCCAAAATGAACTTATACAAATTAGGGTCTAATGGAATTTTACTACCTAGAAAAGACGCAGGAATAGAACCAATAACTAGCCATAAAAAGGTCTTTTTAGGAAAATCAATTACTCGGCTAAAGTTTATATATGCAATGGATGCTACTAAAATATTGAGAATTAATGCTGAGCTTTTACAGAGGTCATTAGAAAATTCTAATAATGCTAGCAACGCGAGATAACTGCTAGCACCTCCATGTCCAACTGAGGAATATAAAAATGCTACTATGAAAAACAAAAAATAGTAAAATTCCATGGATTATAACGGTCTAATTTTGCTAATTAATGTATGGAAATACAGGTATTCAGGATTAAAATGGTATGTATTTTAACGAAGTTCCAGAAGCATTACTTTCCCAATCTTCAGGTAAGACCACCAACGCATTGGATGTATTTAAGGTGGACAAATTGAAGGATTCCTGGCCGGCAAGAATTTTAATTTTTCCATGGTTCACATTGCCTTTAACAAAATGCGTGAGCCCTATTTTTTTCTGGTAGGAATTTTCCAATTCACCAATAGGCAGTTGATTGTAATATTCACTTACGGTAAAACCACCATTTAATTGTTGAATTAATGGATTTACCCAGGCATGAAAACAACTATTTACAGAAGCTGGATTTCCAGGGAGCGCAATAAAAACTTGATGGTTTAATGTGCCAATATATAAAGGTTTCCCAGGTTTCTGTTTAACCTTATAAAAAATTTCACAAACGCCAATTTCCTCTAAAACCGTTTTAACAAAATCAAAATCACCCACCGAAATACCACCCGTTAATACAACCACGTTGGTTTCTTTCATGGCCGATAAAATACTGGATTTTAGGATGTGAGGGTCGTCTATACAACGAGAATAAGGCAGAGCTGTTATATTTTTTTCGGCAAACAATGCTTGTAACATAAGGCCATTGCTATTGTAGATTTTTGCCTTAGGTAGCGCTTGGCCAATTTCTACTAACTCATTGCCAGTTATTATTATAGATACAACTACTTTATTAACTACTGAAATCTTTGTTATACCTAATGTCGCCAGTAAACCAATAATTCCGCTAGTTATTTTTTGGCCTGCAGATACTACCGTTTGATTGATTTTAGTCTGCGATCCTTGCTTACGAATGTTAAGATTTGCTGAAATGGGTTGAGTAAATGTTACCCATTTTTCGGTTTCTATGGCCCATTCTTGTTGAATTACCGAAACGCATCCAATAGGGACACTTGCACCTGTAAAAATTCGTATAGCCTCGCCATGTTTTAGCTGTGTTGTCCAATGGTCTCCCGCTGCTATCATTCCGGTAAGGGAAAATTTTTCTGGAATTTCATGCTCCCAGCAAACTGCATAACCATCCATAGCTGAGTTATCGAAACTGGGTACATCCATGGGAGCGATAACATCAGTAGCTAGAATATACCCCAAACTTTCACCTAATGGAAGTTCAATAGTATCTCTATCAATAGAAATAGCAGATAATTTTGAGATGGCTTCGTTTTGGTTAACCATTTTACCCTCCAATTTTAATCATACTGCGATTTATTATTTGATCTGGTTTTGTTTCTGTGTATTTGGGGGTGAACTGTCCGCCGAGTGCCGCTTCCTTATGTTTCACCGATTGAAGAATGAGAGATTGAATGTTCTCATTTCTTCGAAATGGCGTTAGTAAATCAATTTCGTTTTTATCGAACAGGCAATTTTTAATTTTTCCATCGGCCGTTAAACGCAATCTATTGCAAGTAGAGCAAAAATGGTCACTCATGGTGGTAATAAAGGCTAGTTTACCCGCAGAACCAGGAATTTTATAATGTTTGGCAGTATCGTTAGGAGAGTCTGAAATTTTTTCTAATTCAAATTTCTCTTCAACTATTTCTCTTATTTCACCTGCTGTAAGCACTTTTGTTGGATCCCAGAAATTACCATCGAATGGCATGAATTCTATAAAACGAACTTCTACTGGGAATTGGCTTGTTAATAAGGCAAAATCAATTATCTCGTCTTCTACTTGGTTTTTAACAGCTACTACGTTGAGTTTTACTTCAAAATTCTGATTAATTAGCAATTGAATGTTATTCCAAACCCGATGGAATTCATCTCGTTGGGTAATCTGCTTGAATTTTTCTGCTTTTAGTGTGTCTAGACTTATGTTTATACTATTGATTTTATGCTCTTTAAGTAAATTTATATATCTATCTAAAAGCAAACCATTGGTTGTTAGAGTTAATTGTATCGGTAGTTTGCTTAATCCCGAAATTATCTCAGGCAGATCTTTTCGAATCAATGGCTCTCCCCCAGTTAATCGAATTTTAGAAACTCCAAGTTGGGTAAAGATGTTGGCAATGGAAATTATTTCATTTGCCGACATTAACCGATGGGGTCTTAAAAATTCATAATCTTCGTTAGGCATGCAGTAATTGCAGCGAAAATTACAATTATCGGTAAGCGAGATTCGCAAATAAGAGTGTTTTCTATGGTGTAAATCCTCTAACATCGCCCACTAGGAAAGGCTTCGAATTTAGCGAACAAAATTGGAGATTAAGTATTCTATCTACGTAAAAGAGTTACCATATCGTTGGTAGGGAACTATTATTAATTAAGTTGTAAGTTAGATTTGCTATAATTGCTTGACAAACTGCAATTTCAATGAAATGTTAGGGAAAATTATAAAGTCGGTATCGTTGGTGTTGGTCTCATTGCTCCTCGTCATGATTTTAATAACAGCAATCAATACGCCGGATACAGATAAAATTACATCCTCCAAAAATCTGTTAGACTATTCTGATTCGTCGGGTTTTTTGCGATTTTCGGAGTCATTAAAATTTAGGGTAATCGGCAATGATGATGGAACAATGGATGAAAATTCTAAGCAGCAGTTAATGAAATTGCATGCTTGGATGCGCGTGAAATATCCCTTGCTGTCTGCTCGTGCTGATTGGAAAATAATTGGTGATGGAAGTGTATTAATTACACTATTAGGTAAAAATCCAAATTTAGAAGCTGCCATGTTTCTGGGGCACTTGGATGTTGTACCCGTGGAAGATTCTTCCCAATGGAAATACCCACCGTTTGCCGGAAAAATTGTAGGGGATACGCTTTGGGGGCGAGGGACTTTGGACGATAAGAATGCTGTGATTTCCTTGTTAGAAGCTGCCGAGAAACTCATTGCTATTGGCAAGCAACCACAACGAAATATACTATTAGCGTTTGGACACGATGAAGAAACAGGTGGTAAATCGGGAGCTGCAGAAATCGCCGCTTATTTAAAACAATCGGGAACCAAGATTGGATTTATTTCCGATGAAGGGTTTGGAATTATGGAAGGAATTGTACCGGGGTTGAAGCAACCTGCAGCCATTATTGGATTGGCAGAAAAGGGGTATTTGACATTAAAAATTAAAGCTTCGGTGGTGGGTGGACATAGTGCTTGGCCGAAACAAAAAAATACGGTTGCAGAATTGACAACAGCATTGAATCGATTGGATAACTTTCAGTTTTCATCCCGTTTGGATGGGCCGGTAAGTGGACTATTTGAAAACGCTGCACCTTACATGAATTTTGGCTATAAATTTTTGTTTTCCAACTTATGGATTACCAAGCCATTATTAAAAATGGTTTTGGAAGGAGGTGAAAAAACTGCCGCTACAATCCGTACCACGCATGTAACCACCATAGTAAGAGCCGGTGAAAAGGAAAACGTAGTACCTCCATTCGCTGAAGCAATTGTTAATTTCCGAATACTTCCTGGCGATAATATACAAGATATTATTTCCAAAGTGACGGAAGTGATTGATAATAAAAACATAACCATTTCGAAAATCGGTGACAGTTACGAAGCTTCCCCCATTTCTCCCAATTCCGGTTTGGGTTATGATGAAATTACTGCAACCTTGAAGGACGTAATACCCGATGCCGTGCCGATGCCCGGATTGGTTATTACCGGTACTGATTGTAAAAATTATACCGGGGTGTGCAACCGAATCTATCGTTTTGTGCCCTATCGATTCAACAACAATAATTTATCGGGTATACATGGTAAGAACGAGCATGTTTCCAGGCAATCATTCTACGAAGCCACCACATTTTATCTAAACTTATTTTCTCGATTGTAATTACTTCAATGAGAATTTAACGTATACCGATATTTCAAACTTAATGGGTTTGAATTCAATGGTATATGGATCAACTATTCCATTTACATCATTTTCTTCAAGCTTGTCTTGAATCGCTACAAATCCGCGATACATAGGCATTGGATAAGGCTGGCCTTCTTCGCGGATAATTAAGGGTTTTCCTAGCGATTCGCCGATGGCTTGAGTCATAATTTGGGCTTGTTTTTTAGCCTTTTTCATGGCCTCAATTCGCAATTCTTGATAAACGCTGTCTTGGTTACTGTAGGCGGTTTTATAAATGGATGCTTGGTTGATGTTGATTTTGTTAAGTTCTTGGTACAATTTCCCTAAAACATCGGCGTTTGCAACTTTTACACTGTAAACTTTCTTATCTACTACATCCTTTTTACCCCAAGTATTGATATTCTGTAGGTTGGCCTGTGCGTTGAATAAGGTAAGGTTTTCGGTAGGAATCCCCAGATCTTTTACAATTTTCTTCAGTTTGATTTCTTGTTCGGTAATCTTTAAGGCTTTTCTGCCATCTTGCACCTCCAACAAGGTAATCATGACATAAATTTCGTTGGGGGTGATTTCTTTTTCCGCCTTGGCTTGTATTTCGATAAATGGAATTTCTTGAGCCTGAGCAAAAGAGGATACTGCATAAAAGGATGCAAATAGGATAAAAATTATTTTTTTCATGGTCGATAATACGATTTCATTCTCAAAGGTAAATGAAAATTACAGTGGGGTTATTTTAGACTATAGAGAATGGCTGTATATTGCATGCAGTTATGAGAATGTCGTACGTCAATTATGTGATTTCCAGCTGTTTGATTTTAGCGGCATTGGGATGTAATTCGTCTGAAAATACCGAAGTTATAGTTCAAGATAGTTTGTTATTGCCCGATTCGGTGTCGGAATTTCCTGTTGCTGATGTGGAGCGCAACTTTCCTTACGAATTTCAGTCGGATATTACTATGGTAATTCCTGGTGGTTATTACGATCATTCACAAGCGGAACGATATTTAAAACAGAGATTTTATGGATTGATGTTGGATAGTTCAACCATGAATTATTCTATTCAACCCATTAACGAATCCGTGGAAATGTTGAATTCACAAGACCAGTTTGGACATATTGGTTATTATTGGCCAATGGCTATCAATAACAGAACAAAATGTTTGTTCGCTTTCAGCGATAATGCCATGAACAAACCTCAAACTTCCGTGAAAAATTTGATTAAGCAACCTGTTTTTCTAACAGATTCTAACTCGTTGAAGTTCGCTGCATCGGACCGTAAATACAAAATTAGCTGTTTGCATACTCGTACCAAGGAAGAATCAGGTTTAGAGTATATTTCCAAGTATCGATTAATATTAAAAAGTACCGATAAGCAAGGTGAAGATTTAAAAAAGACGATGTTGAGTTACATTCCTTTTTTTGATGATGGTGCCGTTGAGATATTGTTTGTGGGTGATTTGGATGGGGATTCTTACCCGGATTTATTGATAGATAATGCTTACAAGTACACAGGAAAAGGACAATCTGTAATTTTTTATTCAACCAAAGCTTCCAAAATAAAGGGAATGCCAGTACCTGTTTGCCAGTCCGAAATAGGAGATTTTCAGTCGGAATTTGACTCCAACGAGGGGTGTTAAATTAGGGCTTGATTGTTATGCAATTTTCTAGTTGGGAGGAAACACCAAATTTCCTGTATAAAGAATATCTTTTTGAATCGTTTGAACTAGCAATGGTATTCATGCAACAGGTGGCGGTTAGGATTACGGAAATCAATCATCATCCGGAGTGGAGCAATGTTTACAATCGTGTTCATGTGAAATTAACCACACACGATGCTGGAAATGTAGTTACCCAGATGGATAGGGAATTGGCAGAAATTTTGGATGAAATCTATGAAAAAGTAGCCCCGACGGGAATCGAACCCATATCAAGCGTTTAGGAAACGCTCGTTTTATCCATTAAACTACAGGGCCAGCGTGGCGCGAAATTAGTTGGTTTGTTTCACAGAAGAAAATCAAAGTAAAC
>JACCDJ010973717.1_pt1 | contig 24105 bp, 37 predicted proteins | sample 7444481 | NCBI WGS metagenome assembly JACCDJ01 (sample SAMN15323435, study PRJNA562643) | freshwater metagenome | isolation source: river surface water | place: USA:Blue River Watershed | collected 2017-08-15 | reverse complement strand
GAAAAACAATCAGGCGTAAAAGTTGGCATCCAGATTTTGGTGTTGGTAAATATGCTGCTAATTATGGCAAAATGATTTATTTGGATTTGATTGCTGATGATTGGGAAGTTATTGACGTTGTTTCTGAAGTTAATAAGCAGCAAGAGCAAATTTTGAAAGATCGAAATGAGCATTGAGCAATTCATCTACTCTGAAGATTTTGTCCGTGGAAGAATTTATAGCTATCTTAAGTTCCAAAAATATATGGAATCTGTTGCAAAAATAGTTTGTGATGAATTAGATTACGGTAAATTTAAATCTGTAAGACTAGACCCAAAAGGTGATACTGTATGGGTTGAGTTCGAAGAAACTGAATTTGGCTTTGATGCTAGTTTCTTGTGGAATAAAGACATCAAGGGTAATGTTGAAAATTATTTAAATCAATGACAGGTAAAGAAGCATTAAGCAAATTAGAAGAAGGATTTACATTAAGACGAAAATCTTGGGAGCCTGATATAAAGTGTAGGGCTTATTTTTCTGATGCCAAAGAAGTCCCAGAATATGTACCTAATAAACCTGAATTTGAAGGCTATATTAGTTTATTTGATGCTCTTGATAATGGTGATTTCTTTGAAGATGATTGGGAGATCGTAGATGAAATTCTCTGAAGTAGTTGATTCGTTAATGGAAGGCAAACTAATATCAAGAAGTGGTTGGACTGGTGGTAAATTTATGTATCTTGATAAAGAACACAATTGGTTTGTTTACTACATTAAAGAAGACTACGAATCAGAAGATTATGAATCAGAAGATTACGAAAAGATCACCTATGGACTTGACTTGAAACCAGGAGATGTAGTTGCTGATGATTGGGAGATTATAGATGAAATTCTCTGAAGTAGTAGATTCTTTAATGGAAGGTAAACCAATTTCAAGAACTGGTTGGGTAAATAACGACTATATGTATTATGACAAAGAAGAAAATTCTTTTGTATTTGTACATCATCCAGATGACCTTGAAAACGGTTATGAATTAGGTTCTTTGGTTCTTGATTTAAGACCCCATGATTTAATTGCTGATGATTGGGATGTTGATACTTGGGATTCCGACCATATTGTTGACGCTAACAAAAAGGTAGACGAAGAATGACTGGAATAGAAGCTTTGTCTCTATTGAAAGATGGCAAAATATTAAGAAGAACATCCTGGGAATCACATCAAAAATGCAAAGCTTTAGATTTCTTTGGTGATTGGGTTATAATTTTTGTTAAAGAAAAAAACAATAAAATATCCGATGAAGACTTCAACTCTATCATAAATGGTGCTTTTATAATGGTTGAAAAAAGTTTCAATGACCTACGCAATCAACTAGAAGAGATTAATGCTGGTGAATTTTTGCACGATGACTGGGAAATAGTTGAATGAGTATCGAAGAAGAGCTTGGTTGGTATTTCCTTTTAGTATTTGTTTTCGTACTTGCATATTGGCATTATATATCTCTTTTTGTGATCATCTTAATTTTATTAAGTCAATACATTAAATATTTAAAAAAGAAAAAGAAAAATGGCAAAATATAGATTAAACTTGTCTTTTGATATTGATATTTCGGCTGATGAAGAGGAAGAAATATCAGAAGAAGAAATGGTAAAAAAGCTTAAGGAACTTTATTACAATGACAAGACTGAGCTTCTTGCAACACTGAGATATTATTTTGAAGGAAAAAAAGTGGCTTATCATTTAGAAATAAAGCCACAGAAAGTTTATAGCGATGACTGAAGAAAAACGTGAATACTTTGTGAAAAAACTTGATGATCTTATCAACTGCATTTCTGATCCATTTTTATCCCAGCTATGTAAAAACTTAGTTGGGTTGGGCGGTAAATATAGTGAAGAGTTTTTAATTGCACCAGCAGCAAAAGGAATGCATCACGCTTATCCTGGTGGGCTTTTAGAACATTCTTTAGAAGTGGCAGATTTTTGTATCTCTGATTATGAGTTGATGAAAAGATATGACTACGAATCCTTAAACATAGATTTAATGGTATCTGCCGCTCTTCTTCACGATTTAGGCAAGATACAAGAATATATGATTGTAGATGAATTTGATGGGAAGCCTATCTATGCATTTACTGAAACTGGTAAAATGATTGGCCACTTATGCTTATCTACAATGTGGGTATACTCTGAAATTGAATATATACGAAATTTTCCTCAAGAGTTAAAAGAGCATTTGATTCATATTATGCTTTCACATCACGGAAGAACTGAATGGGGAGCTGCTGTATTACCAAAAACTAAAGAAGCAGAGTTTTTTCATATGGCAGATCATCGTAGTGCGACAATTGCAAAAGGTTATTAAATGACTGAAGAAAAGAAAAAAAATCTAGAAGCTAAAGGATTTCAAGTCGGCACTGTTGCTGAATTTCTTGATTTAACTCCTGAAGAACAAGAAATGATAGAAAATGTCATAATTAGAAATGGTAAGCCTATTGGTACTTGTCAGTGTTTGGGCAAGGGAAAAGAATCCTGCAAGGGTAATGGGTGGATCAGAGATGGTTCTGGGTTTCAAAAGTGCCCATATTTTCAGGAGTTTAAGTAAATGAAATTTGTACAAACTCTTAAATATTTAAAACAAGGATTTAAAGCAAGAAGAAAAAGCTGGGATGAACTTTTTTGGATTGCTCTTGGAAATACTAAAGAAGATGATGAAGGGGAGTTTGATGAAACAATTCTTAACTCGAATGAATTGTCTCCAGCAACATTCTTCTTGATTAATTTACACGAAGGTATTGAAGCTTTTTGCCCTTATTTACAAGACATAGAAGCTGATGATTGGATGATTATTGAGGATTAAAATGAATAAAACATTAATCAGTGATAAAAAAACTGCTGGATTTGTACTTGGCGTAATAGGTGGGATAGTTATTTACAAAACATGGAATTCATACGGAACATTACCCACTGATTTCTTACTTGGTGCTTTCGCAGCTTGGTTAGCTAGAACTTCGATGGCGTTTTTTAAGTCAGTTGAAGAATTACAAAATAAAGTAGATGAGTAATAGCGATGAGCCAAAGCAAATCAAAATCGACCCAGAAGAAATCAAAAGGCTCCTTAAAATTATCTACGACTACAGAAATAAACAATTTTAGTATTGCCGAAGAAGTTTATGAAAGAGATCCTGATACACTTGAAAAATATAGGAAGCAAAGGGATTCTCAAGGATTTGACGATACTGAAACTTGGCATTTAGATAGAACACTAGCTTTATTTCTTATTCCCAGATTAGAAAGATTCATTCAAGTAAATAATGGCTTTCCTACCAATGAAACAGAACAATCTTATGATGAAAAGCTTAATTTTATCTTAAATTCATTCAAAGAATATTACTACAATGAAAATGAAGAAGTATCTTTAGAGATCGAGAAAGAAAGATTAAATAATGCTAAAAAGGCCGCTGTCTTATTAGGAGAACTCTGGTTTGATCTCTGGTGGTAACAATGAAGTTGCAAGAAGTTCTCAATGACGAGAATGAGAGATACTATTTTTTTAGAGAAAATAACACTAAATATATATATTTCAAAAAACCTAAATTTATATATAGGTTTCCAGAAAAAGATTATTTAAGATCTATAGAGTTTCGATATCCTGTTGAAGGTATCGAGACTCTTGAAATTTGTGAAGTTGATGATATTATTTTTAGTGCAGAAGAATGCTTGAGTGAAGATTGGATAAAAGTTTATGAAAACCCAGTTATGTTGCGCTGAAGAAGGAAATAAGTATGAAATCTTAAGCGTACAAGGTAAAAATAGAAATAGATTAGCCGAACTTGGTTTCAATAAAGGCACCATCGTCACAGTAAATGATCACTCTGAAAACGGTCCAATAAAAATAAATATTAGAAGTTATCAAATTGCCTTGCGTAAAGAAGAGGCAGAAGATATAACAGTTAAACTTGTAGAAAGCAAATAGAATGCAGAAACATACTTTAACACTTATAGACAGCAATTTTGAAGAAAAAACTATCACACTCAATCATGAACAACTTATAGCTCTTAACGAGTGGTTGAATGTTTTTCTTAAAAATTCTAAGCCTTTAAGATATCAACAAACTAAAACTCACTATCTTTCTTCAAATCAAATCTATAAAGCTAATTTTTAACAGTATAATTTGCATATAGAGGCGAATCATATGACCTGGAAAGATATCAGAGATAGAAAAGAAGATTCCATTAGGGAAAGTACAGGCAATCCAGTGGTAAAAAACCCAAATCCATTTGATCACAATGGAAAAACTTACAAATCATTCAGTGATTATTTAAATTCTGATGAACACAAAGAGTTTTTAAGAATTGAAGAAGAAGCTTTAGAAGAATATACCAAAAAAGCTAAAGAGTATTTTGAATCTTTAGATATGGACAATCAGCTTCTTTTGTTCTTTTACATAACAAATGTTATTTTTAAAAACTATTTCAATGATAATGGTTCTTACAGGGGCTTATTATATGATAAGTTTAAGTTTGGACCAGAATCCTATAGTTTAGGTTGCGACAGTGGAATGTTTACTCTTCATAATGCTATATCAACTCCGAAAGAAATTGAGGAAAGATTTCAAGCTTTGATGAATTATCTTAAACTTGATTTGTCTAAAGAAGAACTTAAATCAGTAAGAAACTTGTATGAGTATGGTTTTGATAATTCTAAACAACTTCGCAATCTATTTTCTGGACAAAAGACTCTTGATTTTGAAGAAGACCCTGAATAAATCCAGGGTCTTCTTTTTAGTAAAGTTCCATTATCCATTTCAAAAAAACAAAGAATGCTAATAGAACTAATAAGGACGAAATACAGAGAAACCATTCAATAAAATTTAAACCCCTTCTCATAAGTAAACCCTCCTATGGGCTTATTCTCTTATGATTGGGGGTTTTCTTTGTTTTAAATTACAAATGATAACGTTCTTTTAAACTTATCTCTTATCATATCTGCATGTTTTGTTCTGTCCCATTGATGGTAAATATAATAAGGTTGATTTGATGGTGAAAGTGCTTTATCTCCATCATGATTTATAGTAATATTTCCCCACTTGACAGCCTCTCCGGTGACACAAAAATTATCGGTATTAGGATGACAAAACATTATTTTTGGGTTTTGTACCAAATGTTGATACATATATGTTACAAACTGCTGATCCATTACTGGTGGATAAACATTTCTATTGGTGTTGGTAAAAATCATTAAAAGATGATTTAAATAATAATCTACTCTTCCGCCTACAATTCCACCGTTAACTACAAATGACTCCTTATAATCTTCATTATGGTGAGTAAGTAGAGTTCTGTAATGATTCTCCCAGTGAGTATTGCAAATATTGTCTTTAATCTTCATTCCTTCACAAGTGTAAAACATATGCTTATCAGGATGCATTTTCATAAATTCAAATGGATTGCCTTGCAAAACAACATCTCTTAAGTCGGTTTGAAATACAAGATCATATTCATCTTGTCTTTCAACAAGCCATTGATAAGATGCATAATGAGCCGTAAGCATAGATTCATGAGTATGAACAATTTTATCAAAGTATCTTGATAGCACTTTGATTCCATGGTCGCTCATACTGTTGACAAATACTACTTTTTCGAAACCTTTTAGCTTACTCAAAGATTGAAGAAAAATTTCTCCATCAATAGAATCAATACACTTGTCAGTGTATGAGTAGTTTAATAAAACATTTTTCTTCATTTTAAATTCCGTTTTTCAAATAATAGTCATAGCACATTTTTATTCCGTGCTCTAAATCTTCAACTTCAATGCAGTATTTATCTAACTCATACTTTCCTATATAAGAGTTAGCAATTTCAGGATTTTGTATTTCAATATCCACTTTGTGATCACTTAGGTTATTTATAATATGTGCAATGTCAGAAAGTAAATATTTGTTTTTATAACTACAGTTGATTGATTTTGGACAATTCTCATTTTCAATGTAAAAAAAGATAATCTTCATAAAATCATCAAAGTACATAAAGTCCATATACTTATCTTGATGAATTATCATTTTTTCTTGATTCATATATCTTAAAATATTGCCTTTGATCATTCTGGTTGGCAATTCATCTTCACTAAAAATATTGAAAATTCTTATATTGTAAAACTTATCAAATGTATCACCTGATTTAGCTATCAATACTTTGCTCATACCGTAAGGATCTTTTGGAAGAGGATTTAAATAATCAGAATATTCATTGATATCTGTTGCTCTATCTAATTCAGCTCCAGATCCAAAAGAAATATATTTACCATAATTGTTATGATTTTTGAGAATATTAAAATGCATCAAGCAGTTTTGGTATACAAAATCTGGTTCATCTGGTGATAATCGTGTTCCGCCTTTGATTGCAGTATGAAGTACAACATCAAAATATTTGCCTTCAAAAAACTTATCAACGTCATCAGTGTTTAATGGATTGAGATTTGTGCGATTTGTAAGAGTAACATTATAATCTGTCAATCTCGCAGCAATATTTCTAGCAATGTAACCGTTTGAACCAGTAATTAATATTGATTTCATTACCAGTTCTCCGACCAAGAGATATTTTCCAATAATCCAGGTATGAAGTTACCATCTTCATCAAGTCTTGCAATGACCTTTGGCTCGTGAACTTCATCGGGATGTGTCATAACTTCGCAAATAGCAGGACCATCAATTTTGAAAAACGCTTCAAGTCCATTATCAATCTCATCATTGTTATGAATTCTAATGAATGGTAAGTCATAAACATCCGCAACTTTTTTGTAGTCTGGAAATGTTACTCCGCTTGACTTTTCAGCTGCTACTAATCTCCCATTGAAAAAGATGTTTTGAGTTATTTTCATTGATAAATAACCATCATTATTAATCAAAAGAATCTTTATTGGAAGATTATTATGCTTTACAGTTTGAAGTTCATGAACATTCAGATGTAAACTGCCATCACCTTCAATACACAGAATGTTATGATGCGTAGCCGCTCCGACAGCACAAGGAAGTCCATATCCCAAAGGTGCTCCGCCAGTATTTGTGATTAACCTTTGACCATCTTTAAGTTTAGAAACTTGCATTGTTACAACGTTTGCAGAACCATCACTTGTCACTATGTGATGATCAGCTGGAATATGATTGTTCAGCTTTTCAATCAGTGCATAAACTGAAGCGACATTTTCCATTTTTCTATGTCGCTCAAGAACTTGAGGCTGCTTAAATGAATCACAATGCTCAAGCCATTCTGTTGAGGCAGGAGTTATATGCCTTTCATTCAGCTTTGATAAAAATAGTTTAGCATCTGCGCACACTGGTAGATCAGGGAAGATAGTTGGCTTTCTTAATTCATTTTCATCAATATCTAGAATGATTTTGTATGCATTTTTAGCAAAGTTCTTGAAGTTATAACCAGTTTGCCTTACATATAATCTGCTACCGACTGAAACAAGTAAATCACACTCATTTAAAAGCTTGTTTGCACAAAATTGAGCATGAGTTCCAAATCTTCCATAATAAGCTCTGTAAGATTCATTTACTAAGTCATTTCCATTTACAGCTGTAATAACTGGAATATTTGTTTTATTCAAAAGAGCATGAAGCTCTTCAACTCCACCACTTAATCTAATTCCATTACCTAATACAAACAATGGTCTTTTCGCAGAATTAATTTTTTCAACAACTTCGCTAATAAGGTTATCTGAGACAGTAGGCTTTGATGGTTTTTTAAAACTTTCAAGTTTTTCTGGATCAATTTTTGCTGTTTGTACATCAAGTGGAATATCTAACCAAACAGGTCCTGGTCTTCCAGTTGTAGCTAAATAACATGCTTTTTCTAAATGAAGTCTGATTGTTTCAGGATTATTAACTTGAACTGCATACTTGGTCATGTTCTGCACAGTTTCAACAATGTTAAACTCTTGATCACCTAGTTGTCTTAAGTTCAATCTAGTGTAATTTGTAGTCATAGGCCTGTTTACCTGACCACTTATAACTATGACCGGAATAGAATCAAGCCAACTACAAAGAGTGCCAGTTAAAGCATTAGTTCCACCTGGTCCTGAGGTAACAATACAGGCGCCAAGTTTGTTATTTATTCTCGCATAACCCTCTGCAGCTAAAGCTGAAGCTTGTTCATGATGGTTAGCAACAAAATTTACACCTTCAGCAGTTCCTAAAGAATCTAATAAGTGCATACAACCAGCTCCGCATAAGGTGAAGATTGTATCTACTCCATATTCATCTCTTAAAAAATTAATTACATAATCCGATAGCTTCATAAGTTTCCTCTAATGCCCTTTTTATTATAGAGTAATCTTCTATTTTTTGAATTACTGGTTGACGATCTTTTATCAATACCATGTTTAAACAACCAGTATTTTTTTTATCTGACTTAACGCATTCCATAAGTTGGTCAAAATCAAACCAACTTTCTTCTAAAGGACAAGTTTGAGAAAGTAAGTTTTTTGCAATTTCTAAAGTTTTTGAATAAATGTGAGTGCCAAATAAAATTTGACTAACTTTCAATGCTATCAAGCATCCTACAACAACTGCATATCCATGAGACAATTTGTAACTCGATGTAATTTCTAAAGCATGTCCAAAAGTATGGCCAAAGTTTAAAAATTTTCTTTCATGTTTGTCAAATTCATCGATCTCAAGAATGGATACTTTATATAGTAAGCTTTGATAAATATGCTCTTTTATTGATTGCTTATTTAAAATCAAATCATTTATTTCAGAGCTTAAAATCTGATTTCTTAAAATATCAAATTTGAACAATTCACCTAAGCCACTACAATAGTTTTCTTGACTTAATCCTTGCAGAAATTCTTCACAAATTAAGATTTCTTTCGGAGGATAAAACGTGCCAAGAATATTTTTTCTTGAGCCATAATTTACAGATGTCTTTCCACCTACACAACTATCAATTTGTGAAAGTAATGTTGTTGGTGCTAGATAATACTCAATTCCTCTGCAATAAACTGAAGCACAAAAACCAACAGCATCTTGTAAAACACCACCACCAATTACCACCAATTTTGTTTGTGAATTGACTTTCTTCTCTATGAATTTATTAAAAATTGTTTCAAGCCCACTCCAAGATTTTAAGTCTTCATTAGTGTCAACAACAATAAGATCTCCTAAGCCAAATTCAGGAAAACTTTTTGCAACATTGCTGTCTACGACCGCCAAATGATAATCCTCACCAATAAGTTTGTAAATATCTTTTTTATCAACAAACTTTACACAATAGTCTTTTATATTTGATTCAATATCTATTTGGCTGTACATGAATATCCTCCATCAATTACTATATTTTGACCAGATATATAAGAGTTTTCAACTGATAGAAAATAAACTAAACAAGCAATTTCATTGGGATTACCAAGTCTTCCTAAAGGTATTTTGCTTCTAATGTTTCGCAAATCATCTTCTGAATTATTTTGCTTTGTCATGTCAGTTAAAATAAAGCCAGGGGATACAGTGTTAGCTAAAATATTATAAGTCGCATACTCTGCAGTTATAGCTTTTGAAAGAGAGTGTAATGCATTTTTGCTTGCACTATATGAAGACCTTCCAGGCTTTGCAAAATCAACCCATATGCTACCTACATTAACAACTCTTCCGTAATATTGTTTTTGCATGTGTGGTAAGCAATTTTTAAAAAGAGACAATGGAGAAAAATAATTAATCTGCATTGTCTCTAAATCATCTGCTTCTAGAATTGGTTTTATTCTGTTAATACCAGCATTATTAACAAGAATATCAATTTTGTCATAAATAGCAGTGATAGGTTTAGACAAATCAAGTTCTTCACGGGTAGGAGCAATAACTTCGTGTCCATTTTTCACAAAGACATCACAAATTTCTTTACCTATACCTCTTGACCCACCAGTGACTAATACTCTCAAAATTCTGATGCCGTTTTATTAATGCGTGATTGAATCATCTTAACTCTTTGTTCATCTTGATTGGCTAAATTTTGATAATATTCCATCTTATTTACAAGCCATTCGTATTCAAACATTTGTGCCTTGAACAAAGCTCTAGACAGATTCTTTAAAGTTATTGATGGATCAAAAATTGCATATCTTGTTTCAAACTTATCTAATAACTTTTCTGAATGAAGTTTTTTTAGAAAATCCAAAGAGTCAATAGATACTGCACCACCAATACAAGCTTTAGCGCCAAGCTTTTTAGTTCTTTCAAATACATCGTGAGCCATATTGTAAACTTCGTCAGAGTTTACGTGGTTCCTATCTGCACCCATAGAAGATACTAAATCAACTCTTCCAACAGTTACACCATAAAGAGCTGATGCCTTTGGACTTGAAAGAATTTTATCAGCCCCCAAAACAGCTGATACGGTTTCAATATTTACATTTAACTGCAAAGAATTCACAACTTCTTCTGGCAAATTATTATTCACAGCTTGAATAAATTTAGTCAATCCGAATTCTGACTCAACCATTGGAGCTACAAGGCCTTTAACCCCAATAATCATAGAATCTTTTATATCTCTAATTGCTTCTGGACCACCAATTTTGAGAGTAACTTTAGTCTTAGCTTGATTACAAATTTCTTTCAATCTCAATACTTCATTGAAACTTGCGCCTTCGTCTTCAAAGCTAGTTTTAACTCCAACAAGACCATAATTTTCAACCAAGTCAGTTAAGATTCTTACGCACTCAAATTCTCTGTTATTCATAATAATATTTTACCAAATGAAATTTTTCTTATAATATTCAACTATTGGAATGATTTCTTTGTCAAAGACAGCAGTTGGTTCCCATCCAAGACTTCTTAACTTGTCATCGTTAAGCGCATATCGTAAATCTTGTCCTGGACGAATTACTGATAAATCCAAATATTCTTCATAGTCTTTGTTTTGATGATTGAAATAAACATCTATAATTTTTTTAACAGTATCAATATTTGATTGCTCGAATCCGCCAGCAATGTTATATATTTGGTTTGTTTGACCTGACTCAATTATTTTGATGACACCTGAAGCGGTATCTTTAGCATGAAGCCAATTTCTGATGGGTGAGCCATTGTTGTGCAATGGAATTTTTCTTTTTAAACCAAGAAATTTACAGGACTTAGGAATCAATTTTTCAACATATTGTCCAATACCATAGTTATTTGTAGGGCGGATGATGTTGTAAGGAATATTGAAAGTCCTAGACCAAGCAGTAACAAGTTGGTCTGCTGCAGCTTTGGTTGCACTGTAAGGATTTGATGGTTTTAGCAAATCTGATTCAAAATGCTCTCCATCAATAATATCTCCATAAACTTCATCAGTGCTGAAGTGTAAGAAAACTGGAACAACATACCCTTCTTTTTGATAGTTTTTGAGAAGTTCTAAAATATTGTGAACACCATTAACGTTTGAATGCAGAAATATATCACTTTTTCTAATTGAATTGTCAACATGCGATTCTGCAGCTGTGTTTATAAAGTAATCACAATCCACAAGACGTTTTAAGTTGCAAATATCTATTTTTTCAAATTTAAAGTTATTGTAACTTTTGAACTCATCTAAAAAACTAATATTTGATGCATATGTAAGGTTATCGATGCCATAAACGTACCATCCCTTTTCAAGGCATGCTCTTGTTACATAAGAACCAATAAAACCAAGACATCCCGTTACATATAATATTTTCATCTATTTATTTTACCTTGAAATGATCATTTAAGTTATACAAATCAACATTATAGTATGTTTTTTAAGGGTATAATATGATAATATGGAAAGAAAATATCTACCTACACTGTCTGAGCTTATTGATAGATTATCTATAATTCAACTTAAAGAAGTGTTTATAGCTGAACATAAATCTGAATATTCTCAAGAAATATCTGATATTGTTCATGATATTCAAGCTCATTTAGATGAAAACAAGACAGTAATTGATGCTGAGGTTATTAGAGCAATAGTTGTTTTATCTCAGATGAATTTGCACATATGGCATAATGAATCAAATTATCGAAAGGGTATCAAAGAAGGTAATTCTTTAGAACTCACTCATGGATTGAATGGCATCAGAAATACAGCTAAAAACAAAATTCAAGAAGTTGTTGGTGGCAGAAAAGATTATAAAATTGATTGTTTAGCTGCTGATTTTAAAGATTGGGAGATCAGCTGGTAATGGAAAAAGTTCTGATTACAGGAGGAGCAGGATATCTTGGTTCTGTATTGACTGAAGTTCTTTTGTCTAAAGGGTATAAAGTAACCGTTCTTGATAGTTTGGTTTATAAGCAACTTTCTTTGACTCAATTTTGCCATAATTTAAACTTTCAACTCATTGTCGGAGATGTTCGTGATAGTCAATTGCTCTCAGATTTAGTTGAAACTCACGATATCATTATTCCTTTAGCAGCAATTGTTGGAATGCCTGCTTGCAAAAAAGATCCAGACTTAACAGTTGAGGTTAACTTCTCTCAAATTGATGATATTGTTCACTTTATTTATCCAAGTCAAAAATTACTCGTTCCCAACACAAATTCACAATATGGCAGTTCTGAATCATTAATAACAGAAGAAAGCCTATTCAATCCATTATCTTTATATGCGAAGACAAAATGCGATGCTGAAAAAGCTGTTTTAGATAGTGGAAATGGAATATCTTTAAGATTAGCTACAGTATTTGGTGTTTCATATCGTCAAAGAATGGACCTGCTTGTTAATGATTTTGTCTACAGAGCTTTTACTGATGAGTTTTTGGTTCTTTTTGAATCTCATTTTTTACGTAACTATGTTCACGTTAGAGATGTCGCAAAAGCATTTGTTCATTTAATCGAAAATTATGATTCTTGTAATAATAACGCATTTAATGTTGGGTTGACTTCAGCTAATATGTCAAAATTACAACTTGCTCATAAAATTAAAGAACATATCCCTAATCTAGTTATTATTGAAGAGCAGTTTAAAGAAGATTTTGATAAAAGAAATTATGTCGTTTCAAATGAAAAACTCGAACGGACAGGATGGTCTTGTGATTATTCTTTAGACGCTGGAATTGACGAGTTGATCAAAGCTTATAAAATGATAGGCAATTTTAAAAATAAAGATTTTACAAATCTATAGGTGATAAATATGAAAGTTTTAATGGTCTATAATTATTATAAGCATAGAAGGCCCAAAATTAGTGATGCTGATATGAAAATTAAGGGAAGTTTTGAAAGTGCTTTTGAAAACAACCCTGAACACACTTATGAAATTTTAAATTTTGGGTTTGAACCAAATGATATCAAAGATGCAAAAACATTAAATGAAGAAATTTTAAAAAGAGATTTTGACATTTGCGTTGTTGCTGAAGAGCTTAATTTTTACATTACTCTTGATACTGCTAAAAAATTAGGTAAAAAACTTTTTTTAATTATTTGGGATATTTGGATTGCAATTGCACCTCATGACGATATCAACTTTAGACTTGCTTGCAAAAGTGTTAGAAAATGGGGAGAGCATTTCAGTCCACACTCAATACTAGAATTATCTCAATATTGCAATATTTTAATAAATGGTTATGGTGAAGATGAAATTCTAGATAACGTTTATGGATTACTTAATACTGTCGATACAAGAATTTATAAGCCAGATTTTGATTCATTACAGACAATTGATATTGGACATAATGGTACGTTGTACATTCCTGAAAGAATGAAATATTATGAAATATTTAAACGTGCTAATGTAAATGTAACTTACACTGGAAATAACCCTGGTATATCTTCCAGCAGCACTTATTTATCAGAAGAAGAATACGCTGAGAATTTTAGAAAAACTAAAATCTCATTATGTTATTCAGAATCACCTTTTGGACCTTACCATAAAGATAAAAAAGGTAGAGTAAGCGAAATTGCAGCATGCGGCGGGTTCATGCTCATGACCCATCCACATATTTTTTATTTCAAGGGCTCGTACCATTTTGAACCAGGAGTTCACTTCGATTCTATAAATGAAGCAGATTGTGTAGATAAAGTAAAATATTATCTTTCAAATCCAGAAAAAAGATTACAAATGGCCAAAGCCTTTTATGATCGTTGGATGGAAACTGTTGGACCAAAGGCATATTGGGAAAAAATATTCAAATGGTCGAAGTAAAAAAATTTTAGTGAGATTTTCAATGAATGAAATATTAATCGAAAAAGCAAAACAAACAAGAAGGGATGTATTCAAGTTTAAAACCTCTTCTGGTGTTGGACATTTAGCTTCTTGTTTAAGCTGTGTTGATATAGTAACTTCGCTATATTATGATAAGTCTATAAATTTTAACCCGCATAAAGATTCTTTAATTTTTAGCAAAGCTCATGGGTCACCGAGCGTGTATCCAATACTAGCTGATTTGGGTTTTTTTGATAAAGAAGAATTAGAAAAATATTGTACTCCTGATGGGATATTGCGTTTGCACTCAGATGAATCAATTCCTGGATGTAATTTTGTTGGTGGATCTTTGGGCAATGGAATTGGATATGCTGCAGGATTAGCAAAAGCTAATAAAGACAAAAACATATTTGTTATTTTGGGCGATGCTGAACTTTATGAGGGCTCTGTTTGGGAATCAATGATTTTTATAGCTCATCATAATTTGACTAATGTCACTTTAATTGTTGACAGAAATAAGTTTGGAATTTTAGGAGCTACAGAAGAACTTTTAAAATTGAATCCTCTTATTGATAAATTCAAAGCATTCGGCTTTGATACTTGTGAAATTGATGGTCATGATTTTGATCAATTGAGAGAGGCTTTTGTATATGAAAGCTCAATTCCTAAAGCAATAATTGCTAATACGGTTAAAGGTAAAGGGGTTTCATACATGGAGGATAAGTTTGAATATCATACTATCATTCCTAAAAGCTCAAATGATATTGAAAAAGGCTTGGAGGATTTATCGTGAAAGCTCAAAGAGATGTTTTTATCAAAGCTTTGTATGAAAAAGCACTTTTAGATAAAGATATTATATTTATCTCCGTTGATATGGGAGCTCCAGCACTAGATCAATGGAAAGAAAATTTACAAGATCAATTCATAGCAGCAGGCATATCTGAACAAAATGCAATAAATGTAGCAGCTGGATTAGCCAAAGAAGGCAAAAAAGTCTTTGTATATATGATGGCAAGCTGGTTTGCAAGATGTTATGAACAAGTAAGGTATTCTTGTGCAATGGCAAAAAACCCCATAGTAATACTTGGTAATGGAGTTGCTTTGGGATATGCTCCTTCAGGTCCCGCACATGAACCTAATGAAGATATGGCTCTTGCACGTACTTTAATAGGTATAGAAATTTATTCACCTTCTAATGAAAATTTCACAAGTTCATTGGTTGATATTTGTTTAAATGACCCAAAACTTAGATACATAAGATTGGAAAGATCTTATTCAGCTGAAATGAAAGAATATCTATATCTAGGTGATGAAAAAGTCAAAGAACTTGAAAATTCTTCTTTAGTAAGTGATAAAAAAATTGCAATACTTTCATCTGGATATATGCTTGGAAGAGCTAAAAACATTTATGATGAACTCAAAAATATTTATAATGTATCTTTGGTCGATGTAATGTGCTTGAAACCGCTAGATGATACGAAATTAACTCAAATTTTAAAAAATAAAACACATGTTGTTACCTTAGAAGAGCAAACACTGTATGGTGGTTTTGGATCTGCAATTTGTGAGTTTTTATCTGATAACAATTTCAAACCATCAATTAAAAGATTTGGGCTTCCTGAGAGATATATTTTTGAAAATGGGACAAGAGAGCATTTATTAAATACAAATGGTTTAAATGTTGAAAGTTTGATTGATAGTACCAAGAAGTTTGTTGAAAATGAGTGATATAAAAATTGATGGTGTTACTGAAATTTTTTTAGATGCATTTTCTGATGAACGTGGAGAAATATATACTTTCTGGAAAAAAAATGATTTTGTAAATAATTTTGATTTCAACCACGACAAGTTTACAATGTCATACGAAAATGTATTTAGAGGAATACATGGTGATTTTGAATCGACAAAATATTTTACTTGTGTGTTTGGTGAGGTGTTTTACGTTTTAGTCGATAACAGAATAAATTCTGAAACATATTTACAAGTCGATTGCGTAAAACTATCTCAAGAAAAGAAAAACGCTTTTATAATTCCGCCTGGAGTAGGAACGGGTGTTTTAACATTAAGTGATATTTCAATTACATCTTATAAATTGTTTTATCCAAACAATTATCCAGATGCAGATAAACAGTTTTCAATTAAATGGAATGATATTTCTATTGATTGGCCCGTAAAGAATATGATTCTTTCTAAAAGAGATAAATAAAAATGGAAAATTTAGATGTATTGTTTGTAAGCCCAGGTGGAGCTAATTTGGTTTATCAAGGATTGTCTGCCAAGATATCTGCTGTAGAACCACCAACATGGGCTGTTCTTTTAGCGCAATCTTGTAGATCCGTTGGACACAAAGTTGGCATTTTAGATATGAATGCTGAAAATATATCCTACGAAGAGGCATTGACCAGAATCAATAATTTCAACCCAAGATTAATTTGTTTTGTAGTTTACGGTCAAAATGTCAATTCTGGAACTGTATCAATGTCTGGAGCTGTAAAGTTTTCAGAATTTTTAAAAGACTCTGGAGTAAAATCACCAATCTCATACGTTGGTTCGTATGTTCAAGCTTTGCCAAAAAAAGCATTGATTGATGAGCCATCTATTGATTTTGTTTTTATGAATGAGGGTGTCTACGCACTAAGAAATATTCTTAAAACTGAAATCAATTTGGATGATCTTGGAGGTATTAAAGGCTTAGCATGGCGTAAAAATGGAGAAATTGTTTTTAATGAACCTGAAATCGTAGTGCCAACTGAGCGTATGGATATTGACTTACCAGGATATGCTTGGGATCTTTTACCATATAAAGAAAGACCGCTTGATCTTTATAGATCTCCTCTATGGCATGCTGAGTATGATGAAAATAAAAGATCGCCCTATGCTGCTCTTCAAACTTCACTTGGTTGTAGATTTGGCTGTTCTTTTTGCATGATTAATATCATTAACAGAAATGATACAGAAGAGATTGGTGTTGCTGGTAATTACAGTAATATGCGGTTTTGGTCACCTGAATTTATTATTAAAGAGTTTGATAAACTTGTAGACATGGGAGTAGAAACAATTCGTATAGTTGATGAAATGTTTTTACTCAATAAAAAATATTATGTTCCTCTTTGCAATATGCTTAAAGAAAGAGGCTACACTGATAAAGTCAGAATGTGGGCTTATTCAAGAGTTGATACAGTAACTAACCCTGACATTCTGAAGTTAGTAAGAGAAGCTGGTATAAAATGGCTTTGTCTTGGAATTGAAAGCAGTGAAAAGAAAGTAAGACTTGAAGTATCAAAAGGCAAGTTTGAAGATGTTGATATAGTAAAAGTCGTAAAGCAAGTCGAAAATGCAGGAATTGAAGTTTTAGCAAATTATATTTTTGGTCTTCCTGGAGAAGATTTAGAAACTATGCAAAAAACTTTGGATCTGGCACTTGAGCTTAACACTGCAGGTTGGAATGCTTATCCGGCAATTGCCCTGCCAGGTAGTCAACTATATAAAGATTCAGTAGACAATAATTACGAATTGCCAAAAACTTATGATCAATTTGGGTTTCATGCTAAAAGGACATTACCAATGTTCAATCCTCAACTGACGAGGAGAGAAATTTTAGACTTCAGAGACAAGGCATTTATAATCTATCATTCTAATGAAAATTTTCTTAATATGATCGAAAAAAAGTTTGGTTTACAAGCTAGAGAAAACGTTCTAAAATCCTTAGAAGTAAAAATTGAAAGAGAAGATATTTAAAATGCAAAAATTTTTTCTACCATTAATGAATGACAATATTGATAAAGAAGATATCCAATGTGTTGTTGATTTCCTTTCTCAAGAACAAATTCCAAAACTGACAAATGGTCCTAAGGTAGTGGAATTTGAAAATGCCTGGGGAGAGTGGTTAGGAACAAAATACAATTTAATGGTCAACTCTGGAGCATCTGCGAATGAGTTGACTATGCTTGCTCTTGCCCATATTGTTGGTGAGGGAGAAATTATTGTTCCGCCACTGACTTGGATTTCAGACATTTCATCTGTTTTATTTGCTGGACATAATCTTGTTTTTGTCGATGTGAATTTAACAAACCTTTCTTTCAATTTAGAAAAGCTTAAAGAGGCAATTACTCCTAAAACAAAAGCCATTTTTCTAACTCACGTTTTAGGTATCAATGCTTTAACTGAAGAGCTAATTGATATTTGTGAGAGTCAAGATATTTTGTTAATAGAAGATGTATGCGAATCTCATGGAACAACTTATAAAGGTAATAAAGTTGGGAACATAGGCTTTGCAAGTAATTTCAGTTTTTATTTTGCTCATCATATGTCAACTATCGAAGGCGGAATGATATGTACTAATAATCATCAGTTTTATCAGGTTTGCCGTGCACTTAGATCACATGGTATGACAAGAGAAATGACTGATGTTTCAATGAGACAGCAAATTATAGATGCAAATCCAGATCTAAACCCTGATTTTATCTTTCTTAGACCAGCGCATAATTTTAGAAGTACTGAAATAAATGCAGTTATTGGTTTGTCTCAGTTAAAAAAACTTGATGAAAAAAATCAGGAGCGAAGAAAAAACTTCGATTTGTTTATTTCTAATCTTGATACAGAAAAATATCACACATATTTAAATACTGATGGAAACTCTAATTATGCTTTTATAATTATCTTGAAACACGCTGATATGAAAAAGCGTGATTCCCTTGAAAGTAAATTAAAAACAAATGGAATTGAATTTAGAAGAGGGCTGTCTGGTGGTGGCAATCAAATGAGACAACCCTTCTTTAAATCTGTATACAAAGACTTTTCCAATTTTCCAGTGATAGAGCATATTCATAACTACTCTTGGTATGTTGGTAATTACCCAGGATTAGAAGAAGAAAAGATTTTGAAATTACTTGAAGTGTTAAATCAAGATTGAGAACGATAATAATCTAAAAGAAGCTTGACACTGTCTTCTAAAGAATATTTAGGCACAAATCCTGTTTTATTTACAAACTTAGATACATCTGGAATTTGAAGGGTGACATCTACAGGGCGAAGTAAATCAGGATTTTCTTTTGAAACAATTTTACAATTTGCTTGTTTTTTGAGCTCTTCCAAAAAATCACCAACTCTAACCGGTACTGTAGAACCAATATTGTAAGCTTCTCCTAAATCGCATTTAAGAGCAGCAATCCAGTAAGCCTCAACAATATCTCTAACATCTAATAGTGTTCTTACAGAATCCAAATTCCCATGATATAAGACATCTTGCTTCCCACGCTCAATATCAACTATTTGTTTAGCAAATGCACTTGAAAAAATGTCAGGTCTTCTCGGATTTATATAACCAAAAGCACGAGTGATAACACAAGGAATATCATAAGAACGAAAGTATGATTTAACTAATTTTTCTTGAGTTAATTTGCTTATTGCATAAACATTTACAGGATCTATACTTTGAGATTCTTTGATTGGAATTTCATCTTCTCTCACTTGTCCATAAACTTCAGAGGTTCCACAAAATTGAATTATAGGTTTCTGATTCAATATTCTAAGTGCTTCTAATAAGTTTAAAGTTCCATTTACATTATTATTAAAAACAGATATTGGAGTAGTGAAAGAAAGCTTTACATTTGCATTAGATGCTAGGTGAAATATGTAATCTGGTTGTGCAATCTCAAAAGTTCTTATTACACTTCCAAGATCCGTCAAGTCACATTCATACATATCAATACAAGAAAAAACTCCTGATTTGTTTTTTCTGTCAGTGTGCCAGCGTGATATTCCTTGAATTTTTAAATCTGTATGAGTTGCCAAAAACTCAGCTAAATAAGTAGCGCCAGAACCATTTATTCCCGTGATTAATGCCTTTTTCATTATTATGATATTATACATTCTTAACGGTATAAGATAAACAAAAGGAATCTTAAATGAACAAATACTCAGATTATAAAATTCTTATTATTGGAGATTCTTGTACTGATGTTTTTACTTATGGTCATGTTTATCGTTTAGCCCCTGAAGGACCCGTTCCAGTTTTTAATCCCATTTTTAATAAATCAAATGGTGGTATGGCTCTAAATGTAGCAGCTAATATTGATGCAATTGGAGCAAAAAACAAATTAGTTACACAAAAAGAAGAGATTGTAAAAACTCGGTATGTAGATGAAAGAACAAACACGCTTCTTTTACGAGTGGACACAAATGATAATGCAACAAGAATCGATAAAAAACTTGTTGATAATCTAAAAAATAATTATTTTGAAGGTGTTGAATATGATGCAATAATCATAAGTGACTATTGTAAAGGTTTTCTTACAGAAGAAGATATTGATCAAATATCATTACAAAACTTCAATATATTTTTAGATACAAAAAAAATTCTTGGTGACTGGTGTAAATATGTTTCTTATATAAAAATAAATCATACAGAATTTAATAGAACAAAACACACTATTGACCAGCTCGATATAAATGACCAATTGATTATTACTAAATCAGATGAAGGTTGTGAATATAATGGTGTTCTTTATCCTGTAGAAAAAGTGAATATTAAGGATGTTTCTGGAGCAGGTGACACTTTTATTTCAGGATTGGTTTGCGAATATGTTAATTCACATGACATAGTAAAAGCAATTAAATTTGCTCAAGATTGTGCCACTGTGGTAGTTCAAAAAAAGGGAGTATGTACTATATGAATATGAAAGAATACTACGAGATGTATTTAACATTACATCAAAATAAGATTTGCAGAAGGTTACATGTCTTAGGACAAATCATGACTTTGGCTTGGATTGCTGGATGTTTTTGGTTTGAATATTACTGGTTTCTTTTGTTAACTCCATTTATTGTTTATCCATTTGCTTGGTCTGGACATTATTTTTTCGAAAAAAATCAACCAGCTGCATTTAAAGATCCAATCAAAGCAAAAATAAGCGACTGGATGATGTTATTTGATATTTTACGAGGCAAAATTCCGCTATAAAAAAGAGGCATAAAGCCTCTTTTTTATTTAAAGTTCTCAAGAAAGTAGTTTAAATCTTCAGGTGTTCCAATTCCCCACATCTTAGGAACATCAAATGTCTTAATCTTCAAACCATCAATCAAAGCTTCATTGAAAACTGGACAAACATAAAATTCATTATTAACTCTGATATTTTTTTGAATCATATTTTCTGCATATTTAACAAAATCTGCACCATGCTTCCAATAATATATACCCACTGTAGCAATATCAGAAATAGGATTCTTTTCAGCTACTTCAGTCACAAATCCATCATCATCAACTTTTGCATAAGACCATTTTGGATGTGTAGCTCTGAATGAGACAATTCCAGCATATAAGTCTTGTTCATTCATCTTGTAAAAAAATTCCAGACTGTTCCATTCTACAAATTGGTCTGAGTTTGCAATGACTAAAGGCTCATCATTATTAATGTATTCTTTTGCTAATAAAACAGTACAAGCAGCCCCTTCAGTTACACCATCTACTTCTACTATTTTGCATCCTGGACAAATCAACGAAAGCATAGAATCAAGATTATATTGCTCTCTATGAGATTTCTGTACTACAAAAATAAAGTTTGCATCCACAGCTAAATTTTCCACTACTACTTGAATCATAGGTTTGCCATGCACTTCAATTAATGGTTTAGGAAATGTGTATCCCGCTTGAGCAAATCTACTTCCATTACCAGCCATTGGAATCAAAACATTCATTTTTTTGTCTACCCACCTTTCTAAATGTTGTTTACCTGATTGAAAAGACCTGATTATTTTTTCTATATCAAAATCATTAGTATTTTTAACTCTGAGAACTTTCGCTCCAGATCTAAAAGCTGCAGTCAATCCTGTTGGTGAATCTTCTACAATTAAAGTGTCAGATGGTAATGAACCAAAATACGACATGGCTTTCCAATAAATTTCTGGATGAGGTTTAGAATACTTAACATCTTCATTAGATAAAATTAAATCAAAATATTCTTTTATGCCAAGTTTTTCAAGTGATAAATGAACTGTTTTTGATATTGAATTTGAGCAACAAGCAATTTTATATCCATTTAGTTTAAGTTGTTCAAATAATTCGATAAACTTGATATTTCTGGTTAAATTTGATAAGGCTTGAAGAGTGTAATATTGTTTTTTATTGAAAATTTGCTCTGTGATATTTTTTTCTAATGACAAGCCTTTATATTTATGCAGAAGATTTAGTTTGTCATAAGTTTTTAAACCATCATAAGTTTTTAAATGGTCTTCCCAGCTTATAACATACTTTTGATCGATATCTTTGAGTGCTGAATTTAAAGAATCAAAATGAATTTCCTTGGCTTCAACCAATACTCCATCAAGATCAAAAATAATAAGTTTTGACATAAGAATATTATAACAAAGAAAAAGGGAAGATTTATTTCTTCCCTTAAGATTACTTTCTTGTAATAAATGCTATACCATAATCCATTACTTTATCGCAACACCTACATTCCACATTGAACTTATCTGGATCAAGGTTTTCGACAAGAGCCTTTGGTCCTGGGTGATAATGGACATCATGCACAATAATCAAACCGCCAGGAGCTAATAAACTTGTTGCAGTCCAAAATTCTAACATTTGATTTACAGATGCTTCAATATCAAAAACTATCACATCAAATGCAGTCACTCCTTTTGTGGAAGCAACATCTAAAATATCACTATAATCAACTACATTTCTTTGAATGATATTTACATCATCATCATTATTTAAGTGAGTAGCATCAACATAACTTACACCGAAATATTTTGTTTCTGAAGATTTTTGCTCTAAAATAATTCTTGTAGCTGATCTAAAACCATCTCTCCAAGCACCAAACTCTAATACAGAGAAACAGTGATTATATGGCTCAAAACCAAATCCAAACCAGCTTCTATTGCAATTTGAGTATTCAAAATTCGGTAATACTTCTCCAGGGAAGTCAATCATTTCAGTTGAATCATCAGCTGCAGTTCCAGTCCTAATATCCTGGATTAAATCATTATCTATAACATCTTGAATGGTCATTAATCGATACCTCTAGTCAATTTATACTTATAAAAATAAAAATAGCCCTCTACAAAGAGAGGGCTATTTTTATTGAAGATCCGTTAAACTAAAATTAGGAAACGGTGATCTTGCTGACTGCAAAGTCATTGATGAGCGCAAAGCCGAGCTCTTCGTAAACAACCCATCCGAGTCTAAGTCTCTTTGGATCGTCTGCTGGGAGAACGGTGATGTCTTGTCTGATTGGGAGAGCGCCAACGAATTGGGCTGGTGCAAGGACGTAGACAGCGTTCTTAGGAACCATTGTGCTGACGTGGATGTCTGCAGAGTAGATATGGCCGTAGAGACCGGTCATAAGGATATCTCTTTGAGTTGCCTCATCGAAGAATTCCTTGCCCCAGTTTCTGATGTCCTTGTATCTTTGTGGGTGAAGAACAACCTTAGCACCGATGAGTTCGTGCTCTTCGATGAGGGTCAACGCAAGGTTGATGTTCTCTGGTTGAAGAGTACCGGAAACACTGATGGATTGGTCGGTTGGAACACCGGCATTGATGACCTTGAAGACTTCGGTATCTTCTTGTCTTTGGAGGGAGTCCTTAGCACGGACTTGAGCTCTATCGACAATGTAGAATCTTCTTTGTCTAATTTCGTTGAGTCTGATTTGTGGGTGAGCAGCAAGTTCAATTGTTGGAACGAGGAGCTCTTCAGCTTCAACTTCAGCTGATGGAACACCACCACGCTTAGGAATGACGTAGGACTTAACAGCTACATCTCTTTCGTAGCGAGCAAGTGCGCCTTGAGGAAGCTCGTCAACCATCATTAACTTACGACCAATTGCTTGGTACATAAGGGAGGTCTTGATTGGCTCGACCATAGCTTGTGCAAGAGCTGTGCGACCTTCAGCGGTCTCGAGCGCCATTGCAATAATGGCCTCTCTTTGCTCGTTTGAGTTTCTCTTAATCATTGACATTTTATTTTCTCCTTTTAAGTCCTAACTATTAGAT
>JACCDJ011393956.1_pt1 | contig 24118 bp, 20 predicted proteins | sample 7444481 | NCBI WGS metagenome assembly JACCDJ01 (sample SAMN15323435, study PRJNA562643) | freshwater metagenome | isolation source: river surface water | place: USA:Blue River Watershed | collected 2017-08-15 | reverse complement strand
GGTGAATATCCCCACCGGCGCGAAACGCCTCGACGAAGGCGGCATCCCCCGACAGATGCGCCAGCAGGCGGAGCCCGATTTGCGAGTAATCGGCGGCGAGGAGGGTCCACCCCGCCCGCGGGATGAAGCCGCGCCGGATGTCCTTCCCGAGCGCCCGCCGCACCGGGATGTTTTGGAGGTTCGGGTCGCTCGATGAGAGACGCCCCGTGCTCGCGACGGTCTGGTTGAAGGACGTGTGGAGTCGCCCGGTGCGCGGGTTCACGAGCCCCGGCAACGTATCCAGGTAGGTGTTCTCGAGCTTCGCGAGCTCGCGATACTCCATCAGCAGGGCGGGGAGGGTGTGCCCTTCGTCCGCGAGCTCCTGCAGCACGCTGGCGTCAGTGCTCGGCCCGGTGGCGGTCTTCTTCTTCACCGGAAGCCCGAGCTTCTCGAAGAGGATCGTCCGTAGCTGCGGGTTGGAGGCGATGTTGAACGTCTCCCCCGCCTCGGCGTGGATCTGCGCCTCCACCTCGCGCCGCGCCGCCTCGAACCGTGCCTTGAGCGAATGGAACCAGGACACATCAATGGTAATGCCCGTCCACTCCATCTCTGCGAGCACGTGCACGAGCGGGAGCTCGATGTCGCGGAGCAGCGGCTCCAGCGCGTGCGCGGCGAGCTTCGGCTCAAGGACGGCGCGCAACCGCCAGGCGATGTCGGCGTCGGCGCAGGCGTAGTCGCGCGCGCCGACGATCGGCACTGCATCGAAGGGAATCTCCTGCTTCCCCTTCCCGCAGAGCTCGTCATAGCCGGTCATCGCAACGCCGAGGAGCTCCACGGCGAGCGTATCGATCGCGTGGGAGCGGCGACTCGGGTCGAGGACATAGCTCGCCAGCATCGTGTCGAAGTCGAGCCCATCAACCGCGACCCCCGCCCGCCGGAGCACGAGGAGATCGTACTTCGCATGATGCGCGACCTTCCGCACCGTCGCGTCCGCGAAGAGCGCACGCAGTGGCGCCATCGCGTCCTCGGTGATCGACGGGAGGTTCACCACGGGGTGGTCCCCCTGCGCGAGGAGCCGCGCGGCGATCGAGCTCTCGGCCGATGGGGCCTTCTTCGCGGGGGCCGGCGCGTCCCCGAGGTCGAGCCCCCCCTGCGCGGTGGCGGGCCGCCGGTGCGCGAAGGGGAGGTACCAGGCGCGGCCCGGTGCCGTAGCGATCGAGATCGCCACGAGATTCGCACGGATCGGCGTGATGATCCGGGGCGCGTCGGCATCGAGCACCGTCTCGGTGTCGAACGCGAACATCCCCGCCGCCCGTGCCTCCGCGATCACCTCAGCGACGAGCACTGGTGTATCCGCGACGCGATACTCGCGCGGCACGTCGGGCGGTGTGTCGGGCAGCGCGTGCGACGCACCGGTGCCGGTGGCGCGCCCTGACGCCCCCGCCGATGTGTCGTCGTCGATCGCCGCGCCGCCGGTCAGTTGCGCGGCGGCTGTGCGGGCGGCGCTGTTGAACTCCAGCTCCACGAAGAGGTCACGCAAGGCGGACCAGTCCGGCTCCTGCCGCGTGAAGGCGTCGAGGTCGAGCGTCACCGGGAGGGTGTCCTGCAGGGTGACGAGCTGCTTCGAGAGACGCGCCTCGTCGGCGTGCTTCAGCAGCGCGTTGCGCGCGCGGGTGGGCTCGATCTCGTCGACGTGCGCGAGCATCGTCTCGACCGTCCCCCACTTCTGCACGAGCGCGAGCGCCCCCTTCTCCCCGATCCCCGTAACGCCCGGGACGTTGTCGGCGGCATCGCCGACGAGCGCGAGGTAATCGACGACGCGCTCCGGCGGGACACCGAGCCGCTCGTGCGCGTTCTCGAGGCCGTACCACTTCTCCGTCGTGCGGCCCGGCGGGCCGTGCCACGGATTCAGGATCCAGATCCGCTCGGCGACGAGCTGCAGGAGATCCTTGTCCCCCGAGACGACACACGATTCAACACCGGCCGCGGCGCCCTGACGCGCGAGGGTCGCGATGACGTCGTCTGCCTCGAAGCCCTCGAGCTCCGCCACCGGAATCCGATAGCCTGCGAGCAGCTGCCGCACCCGCGCCACGCCGGTATCGAAGTCCTGCTGCTCCTCCTCCGGGAGCGCGACGCGGTTGGCCTTGTACGCCTCGAGGAGTTCCTCGCGACCCGAGGACCCCGCGTCATTCACCCAGACCACGTAGTCCGGGCGATGCTTGTCGATGAGGCGGCGAAGGAAGTCGTTGACCCCTTTCGCCATTCCGGTGTTCTCGCCGCGGGCGTTGCGGAGGGGTGCACCGCCACCGAGGGCGTGGAAGGCGCGGTAGATGAGCGCGTACCCATCGATCAGGTAGAGGCGCGGCCGGTCGGGCATCGACATGCCGGAAAGCTACCGACCGAGGAGGTACCACGCGGCGAGCCCCGCCGCCGCAGTCACCCGCGCGTTGTCGTCGATCCAGTGGCGCGGCCGCTCCCCCAGTGCCGCCGCCGCCCCGATGGCGAGTGCCACGGGGAGTGTCGCCCCAACGAGGAGGAGTGGCCCGAGGGCACTCGCGACCACGCAAGCAAGGGAACCCGCCCAGGTCTTGCCGCGGACGGCGGCGCGCGCCGCCACCGTGCGACCCACGAGCGCCGCACTGGCATCCCCGACAACCGCGGCCCAGAGCGCGGTGATGGCCGCAGCGGGAGGGAGGAGCCACGCGGCGAGGCCCATCGCGGCGAGGATCCACGTCGCGCCCGTGAGCGCGGTTGCCTCGTGTGCGCGCAGCATCCACCCGAACCAGGCGTCGAACCAGTGTCGAATCTGGCCGGCGCGCCGGCGGCCAATCTCGAGGCCGATGGCGATGACGAGGCCCGCACCGAGGACGCCGAGGATGATCGGACGATCGACCCACCCTAGACCCCAACTGACCGGGAAGAGGGTGGAGGCGAGGTGCACCGCCTTCCGACCGAGCTCCGCGCGCCACGGGGTGGGATGGACCACCGGCGTCGACGCACCTGGTGCGTCCGGCACCCAGGTCACTTCAGGCGCCGCCGGTACTCCGACTCGAAGCGAACCTCACTCGACTGTGTAAGGCGCCAGCGACCCGTCCCGGTCTGATCGAAGAAGGTGAGTTGGAGATTGATCCCCTGATACACCCAGACCTGCTGACGATTGCGGCTCATGTCGTTGAGCTGCGGCTCGAAGAGCTGGTCGGGATCGCCGAGCGAAATGAAGACGCGCCCGCGGTCGGTGAGCCACCCCGCCTGCGCCTCCTCGCGGAACCGGAGATTGGCCCGGGCGATCCGATCGAAATAGGTGCGAAGATCCTCGTGCACCGCCGTGCGTGGATCAGGGTCGGTGGCGCGCACGAACTCGGCCCAGGCCCCGGGTCGCTGCTCCGGCGCGGCGTCACGGAGCTGCGCAATTCGGAACGGAGACGCGTAGAAGCGGAGATAGAGGATCATGTCCTCGAACGTCGCGACCGGGAGGTCAGCACCGAACCCAACGAACAGGAAGGTGGACGCCGTGTCCCGCGCCGCCGCGCGCGTCACCGAGAACTGCGCCACACCGATTCCGATGCGGCTCAGTGGGAGCGCCACCACACCAGAACGCATCGCCCCGCGGTTCGGGAGTGTCGCTGTATCGTCCCAGAGTCGCCGCCCCTGCTCGTTCCGCAGGAGGAGCCGCAGTGGCGCGGTGGTGGTGTCGTACGCCTCGATGTAGAGCGGGATGATCGAGTCTCGCCCTGCTGTGGCCGTCCCGCTCGGCGCCATCAGCAGAAGGGGGAGGGAATCGCGCGTCCCGCGGGCCGTGACCTCCGCGACGGGAATGGGTGTCGCGAAACTTCCCGGCTCCAAGCGCGGTACGACGATCGCCATCCGCTCCTCGGCGCTGCGCTGGCTCGATTCGTCGCGCAGGGTGAGGGTCAGGGTATACCGACCGGGCGGGACGTCGAGCACCACCTGGTGGACGAGACTCTCATCGGTGCGGGTCGTCTCGCGGTAGGTCCCGACGAGCACCTCCTCGGAGGCCTGCTCGAACGCCACACTCGCGGCATCGCGGGTCACGGCGACCGACGCCGCATACGAGGCGCGAAAGCGGTTGTCGGCCTCGCGCTTGAAGGTGAGGGCGCTGTTCGCGAAGCTCACGCCCACGACGACGTGAGTGGTATCCGGGGTGCGGCTCGCGAGGTATCCCACGCGCCCGAGGAGGGGGAGGGATGTCCCGCGCGCGAGCATCCCCATCTGCCGATAGAGGGGCGTCGCATCGAAGCTCGGCGACTGCGAGCCACGCGGCACAGCAGGACCCGAGGCGCGACCACCCGGGGCACCGGATGGAGGCCCACCGGGCGCACCACCGCGCGGGCCACAGGCAAGGAGCCCGAGGGCCATCAGCCCGAGAGGGGTGAACGACCGACGCATACGATAAGTCTACCCCGAAGCGCTGGTTTCAGGGATGAGGTCCGAGGCATCACGTACGCATCAGGTACCCAACTTCCTTGCCCCCTCCCCGCTTCCGCCCTAGCTTCGCCGCCGTGACTCGTGACGCACTCAGTGGGACCACCATCGCCGGCTACACCCTCCACGACCGCGTGGGAGAGGGGGGGACGGCGACCGTCTACCGTGCCCAGCATCCGGTGCACGGTACCGTCGCCTTCAAGGTCCTTCGGGAGAAGCTCCGGACCGACAAGACCGCCGTCGCGCGCTTTATCCGTGAGGCCGGCTATGGTGCGAAGGTCGTCCATCCGAACGTCATTCGGACCATCCAGACCGGGGAGGAGGAGGGATTGCCGTTCCTCGTCCTCGAGTGGGCCGTGGGTGAGCTGCTCGAGGGGTATGCCAAGCGGCACGCCCCCTTCCCGCCGGATGAGGTCGCGACGGTCATCCGGCAGATCGCCGGGGCGGTAGGCGCGGTGCACGCGGCAGGGATTGTCCATCGCGACCTGAAGCCCGACAACCTCATCTACGATGCGCAGACGCGCACGGTGAAGCTGCTCGACTTCGGGATCGCGACGGCGACCGACACCCCGCAGGCAGAGCGCCTTACGCGCGCGGGCTTCTTCGTCGGGACGTTGATGTACGTCGCCCCCGAGGCCCTCTCCGGGGAGATCGTCTCCCCCGCCGCCGACCAGTACTCGCTCGCGACGATGGCGTATCTCTTCCTGACCGGTGTGTTGCCGTATCAGGCGAAGAACCCGCGCGAGATGTTCACCCTGTTGCTCTCGCAGCCGCCGAAGCCGCTCAACAAGGCGAAGCCGGAGTTGGTCTACACTGACGCCGTCGAAGCCGTCGTGATGCAGGGTCTCGCGAAGGCGCCCGGGGATCGCTATCCCGATGTGAAGGCGTTCGCGCACGCGCTGTCGGCGGCGCTGGAGTCCCCCTTCCCGGCGGCGACGGGGGGATTGTTCTCGAAGATGAAGGGGTTGTTCGGACGCTGAGGGCCGTCCGCCATTCGCGGTCAGCCTTTCGCCGATAACCGCTCGACCGGCAACCAACAGGTGAAGGTCGCGCCCGCACCGAGGGCGCTCTCGACGGTGATGTCGCCACCCAGGAGCCGCGCGAGACGCCGCGTGATGGCGAGCCCGAGCCCCGTGCCGCGCCGCTCGGAATCCCCGCGCGAGCCGGCCTCCACCTGTTCGAACTCCCCGAAGATCCGCTCGTGGTCCTTCTCCGCGATGCCGATCCCGGTGTCCACCACCTGCAACGCCACCCAATCCCCGCCTGCGGCGAGCAGGGGACGCTGCGCCATCGTCTGTGTCATCGCCCCCACCGCCCCATCGGTGACGAGGCTCGCCCGCACCGTGATGCGGCCGGTCGGGGTGAACTTCACGGCGTTGCCGAGGAGGTTCACGAGGATCTGTCGCAGATGCGTCGGATCGGTGCGGAGGCGCGGCAGCGTCGCGGGCACCTGCACAGTGAGGGCGAGCCCTTTCCCTAACAGGAGCGGCTCCACCTCGCTCGCCACGTCGATGACGAAGGCGCGAAGCGAGATTGGCTCCGCCTGCGCGTCGAGCCGGCCCGCGGAGAGCCGTGCGAGGTCGAGGATCTGGTCGACGAGCGTCTGCAGGTGCGCCGAGGAGGCCTGAATCCGGTCCACCGGTCCGATCATCCGGGGATCGAGCGATCCATAGGCGCCATCACGCAGGAGATCCACAAAACCGACGATGGCCGCGAGCGGGGTGCGGAGCTCGTGGGAGACGTTCGCAAGGAACTCCGACTTTGCGCGGTTGGCGCGCGCCAGCTCGAAGGAGAGGTGCTCGAGTTCCGCGCTCCGGTCCCGGAGTCGCCGGCGCTGCGCGCGCTCCCAGAGGAGCATCCCGCCGACGACGCAGACGCCGAGGGCGACCAGGAGCGCCGTCATCGGCGCGCCCGCATTGACCGGTCCGACCGCACCCCGTAGGCTCCCCACCCATGGACCATCACGCCCGCCTCCTCGATCTCCTCGCCCAGCGCAGCGCCAAGCGCGGCTCCTTCACCCTCGCCTCGGGGCGACAGTCCGACCTCTACATCGACTGCCGTCTGACGACGATGCACCCCGAGGGGCTCTCGCTCATCGGGCCGCTCGGACTCGCCGCGATCCAACGACGCGGGTGGGCCGCCGACGCCGTGGGTGGCCTCACCCTCGGCGCAGACCCCGTGAGCTACGCGATCGCGTATGCGAGTCAGCTCGCCGGAACTCCAATCCGCGCCTTCACGGTGCGGAAGGAAGCGAAAACACACGGTACCGGCAAGCTCGTCGAGGGCGCCTTCCTTCCGGGCGACCGCGTCGTGGTGATCGAGGACGTGATCACCACCGGTGGCTCCGCCCTCAAGGCGGTGGCCGCCCTGCGGGCGGCCGGTGGTGAGGTGCTTGGCGTCCTCTCCGTCGTGGACCGCGAGGAGGGGGGGCGCGAGGCGCTCGAGGCCGAGGGGCTCGCGGTGGAATCGCTCGCGCGCGCGGCGGAGATCACCGCACGGATGTGAGGCGCTGCCGGCGCGGGCCGGGAACAGCACATCGTGCCTAGACCGCACCCGCACTCCACCAGCGCCTCGCCACTCACGCCGTGCGCCGCACCCACGCCGGTCGACCTTCAGCGACCGACGGCGGCACCCTCGACGAAACCGTCGGTGGGACCAGCATCCCGGGTCGGACGGCGAGCGGGCGCAACCCGCGCCAGATGTGGCGGTACGGACGGATGAGGTCCGCGAGGAACCGCTCCCGCATCGCCGCGAAGTCGTGACGCGCGCGGAACTCCCCCGCACTCATCCCGAGCAGCATCCGGATATGACGGCCGAAGCTCTGCGGAGAGGAATAGCGCAGCGCGTGCGATACCCCGGCGAGCGAGTGTCCAGGGTCCTCGAGGAGCCGTGCCGCACGCAACAACCGCGCGTAACAGAGGTACTGCTTCGGGGCGGGGAGCCCCGCGCGATGAAAACGGCTCATCAACGTGCTCGGCAGGATCCCCAGCCGGGTCGCGAGCGTGCGGATCGTGCTGACGCGCTCCGCGCGGACGAAGATCGCCTCAAAGAAACGCATCCCCTCGGGGGTCATCTCCCCGATCTCCGCCCGCACGGCATCCAGGCACTGCTGATCGACCTCACCAAGGAGTTCGCCGCCGAGGAGCTGACGGAGGCGATTCCATCCGGTGGGAATGCGGACGTCGACGATACGGGTGACACCCGCGTTGCCGAGGTGGAGGAGGGATTCCGCCGTCGGCGGCACCGCACCGAGGAGGGCCACGGTGGGGACACTGGGAAACTCACGGACGAGGGTCGCCATCTGTCGTTCCTGTGTGTCGCGTCCGCACCGGGCCACGGAGACGAGGACCGCGCTCACACGCCGTCGCCGGAGTTCGTCGTGTACACCGGCGACTGATTCGCGATGGATGGTGCGATAGAGGCCGGCACCGGCCGCATCGACACGCAGACGCTCCTCGGGTTCGAGGACGGTCACGACGGGGGCGGTGAGGGCGCGGGGAGCGAGGGTCACAGTGGCACTCCGGGGATGAGGGGGCGGCATCGTTCGATGACACGGAGAGCCTGATGCGAACCGGTCACCCACTCGTCACCGGTCTCGCATCGAATCCATCGGAAGCGTCATCGGAATCCGGGCGGCGCGTCATCGCCCTCGTCCGCTATATTGATGTCACGGTTCCGTCGGACGATCGCGTCGTGGGGATGTCGCCTGCGCCGAGGAAAGTCCGGGCTCCTTGGACACGCTGCCAGGTAACGCCTGGGCACGCCGCGAGGCGTGACGGACAGTGCAACAGAGAGTAGACCGCCGATGTCTTCGGGCGTCGGTAAGGGTGAAAGGGTGGGGTAAGAGCCCACCGCGATCGTGGTAACACGGTCGGCATGGCAAACCCCAGCGGGAGCAAGGCCGAATAGGCGGCGAGCAGCAGTCCTCTGCGATCAAGACGCCGCGGGTTGGCCGCTAGAGCAGTCGGGCGACCGGCTGCCGAGAGAAATGATCGTCCGGTGCTTTCGGGCACCGACAGAACCCGGCTTATAGACGGAACCGACGGGTGATGATGGTGTGGGATGGGCGGGGGGATTCCCTCGCCCATCCTGCGTTCCCAGGCAGGGGAGGTCTCGTGATGCGCCGAGTGCAGGTGCTGGTCCGGGGTGGCGTGGTGGTGGCGACTCTGCTCGTCGGTGCCTGCCGTCCGACCGCAGTTGTTGTGACACCCCCACCGTCGACCCCATCGGTTCCGACCGCTCCGGATCTCAACGGTCCGTGGAACGTTGTTTCTGGTCAATCAGTGTCGTATAAGATTGTTATTGATGCTTTTATGATGGCTCGATATACAGATTCTTTATCGGATATTCAACCAACATACGACTCCTCTTCAACCGTGACGACCCTCTCCTGGTCGAATCGCACGGCGACTCGGTGGAATGGGGAGCTCACGAGCTTTGCGACGGGGCCTCGTGTCGGTCCGCTTGTGCCCGTGGCGGGCGTGCGGTTCCCGGTGACGCTGACCTACTCTGCCCGCACCCCCGACGGCCCCTGGGTGCGTACCGCGCCGAGTGAGTCCGGCTGCTCTGTGGAGTCGGTGGTCGCCGGCATCGCACGTGACGTCCTCACTCCGGTTCCGTCGCGGCTGCGACGCGATGCCGTCTGGCAGGATTCGTCGACCGTCACCATCTGTCGTGATTCGATCCCGTTGGAGGTCACCTCGCTGCGCCGCTATCGCGTCGTGGAGGCGGTGGCCGTCGGGGATGATGTGCACCTCCGGATCGAGCGGACGACGACGACACGCCTCCGGGGAACGGGTCGCCAGCTTGGGGAGCCGGTGACGATCACCGGGAGTGGGACCGGGACGATGCGATTCACCCTCGCCCGCACCGATGGCTTCATCGTGATGGGCGAGGGTGAACAGACGCTCGATCTTCGTCTCCAGGGGCGGCGGCGGACCCAGGAGGTCCGTCAGACGACGCGGATCAACGTGCAGCGGGCTCGGTAAGGACCTCCACTGCGGCCATCGACCGCCTCCGCGGTGGCTCCCGTGGTCAGTCCACCAGCCGCAGCGGCATCAGCAGGCAGAGATACTTCGCCGGATCCGACCACCCATCCGGTTCGAGCGTCGACGCGCGCTCCGGTGCCCGGAAGGTCATCCGCACCTCATCCGTCGGCATATAGCGGAGAATCTCGAGCAGGTAGGCCGCGTTGAAGCCGATGTCCATCGGATCGCCGTCATAGCGGATCGGCATCTCGTCCTGTGCTTCGCCCAGGTCGGGGGTGCTGACCGAGAACTTCAGCATCCCGGTGTTGAAGGAGAGCCGGATGCGATGCGTCTGGTCGGAGGCGACGACACTCATGCGCTTGAGGGCGCCGACGAGCGCGGCACGGTCGAGGGTCGCGACCTTGTCATTGTCCTTCGGGATGACCTGATCGTAGCTCGGATACGGCCCCTCGATGAGGCGCGTGTAGACCGAGGTGAACGGCGACCGGAAGCCCAGGTGATTCTCCCCCTGCGCGACCTCCAGTTCCTCTTCGGCGGCGAAGAGCCGTCGGATCTGTTCCAGCGCCTTGGGTGGGATGATCAGGTCGGCCTTCTTGGCCCCACGCACCGGGACCTCCATCTTCGCGAGCCGATGTCCGTTGGTCGCGACCATCCGCATCGCGTCGGGACGGAGCTCCCAGAGGACCCCGTTCAGAATCGGCCGACTCTCTTCCGTGCTTGCGGCAAACGCCGTGTGCCCGATGAGCTTCTGCAGGTCTCCGGACGGGATCTTGAGTGCCTTGTCGAAGTTGATCGCGGGGAAGCTCGGGAACTCCGACTTGGGCAGCCCAAGGAGCTTGAACTTCGACCGTCCACACTCGAGGGTCACCCGCTGATCGCCGGTGGCGGAGATGCGGACCGGTGCCGCCGGGAGTTCCCGCGCGATCTCACTCAGCTTCCGCGCGGGGATCGTGATCGCGCCGACCGCCTCGACATCGGCGGTGACCTCGGTGCTGACCGCGATGTCGAGGTCTGTCCCGGAGATCCGGATGCCCTTGTCCGTGGTCTGGATCAGGAGGTTCGCGAGGACCGGAAGGGTCGTCTTGGACGGCACCGCCGGTGTGACGGCGGCGAGGCCTTCCTGGAGCTTCTCACGGGTGATGGTGAAGCGCATGGGGGTCGCGGGTGCGGTGTGGGAATCGGGCGGAAGCCTGCGGTTCCTGTCTCTATTCTATCTCAAAGTCGTCGTAGCAGTAGGCCGGTGTGGATTGTGGACAGATCGTGCAACTGCTTGTCCGGCCGTCGTGCAGCGCGACGTCGTTCACGTGCGGTGTCAGGTGGAAGGTCGGTGGAACGTCGGGGAAAACCGTTCGACGCGTCGGGGTTGTGTGGACCGCTGGGGGAATCAGGTGGAGAGTTTCAACGTTTCCCGCAGGCGTTCCACACGGCTCCGGAACTCCTCGCTCTCCGCCATCATCGCCTCCGCCCGCTCGAGCGAATGGATGACGGTGGAGTGGTCGCGCCCGCCGAAGGCGAGGCCGATCTCGACGAGCTGCATCCCGAGCACCTCCCGCGCAAGGAACATCGCCACCTGGCGCGGGATGGTGAGGGTCTTGGTCCGGGTCTTGGATTGGAGCCCCTCGACCGTGATCCCCCATTCCGCGGCGACGAGCCGCTGTGCCGTCGCCATCCGATCCTGTCGACCCGTCGGCGCCGTGGCACCATCGTTCGACCGCAGCTTGTCCCGCAGCGCTTCGCGCGCCAGATCCACCGTGATCGACCGATGCTTCAATGAGGCGAAGGCGAGGAGCTTGATGATCGAGCCTTCGAGCTCCCGGACATTCGACCGGACGTGGTCGGCGATGAAATGCAGGACCTCGTCCGGGATCGTGTGCTCGAGGTGGTCCATCTCGGCCTTGCGGCGGAGGATGGCGATGCGGTGTTCGAGGTCCGGGGCCCCGACATCAGCGACCATCCCCCAGGCGAAGCGGGAGGCGAGTCGGGCCTCGAGCTTCGGGATCTCGGAGGGGGGCCGGTCCGAGGTGAGGACGATCTGGCGCCCCGCCTCATACAGGGCGTTGAACGTATGGAAGAACTCTTCCTGTGTTGAGTTCTTGCCGCCGATGAAGTGGACGTCATCGACCAGGAAGAGATCGGTCTCGCGGTAGCGGCGCCGGAAGTCGTGCATGGCGCCCTTGCCGATCGAGGTGATGACGTCGTTGGTGAACTGCTCGGTCGTGATGTAGGTGACGCGGGTGTTCGGCGCGCGCTTGATGATCTCGTGCGCGATAGCCTGCATCAGGTGGGTCTTCCCGAGTCCAGTAGGGCCGTAGAAGAACAAGGGGTTGTAGGTCTTCCCCGGGGCCTGCGAGACCGCCATGGCGGCGGCGGCGGCGAGGTCATTGGACTTGCCGATGACGAACGAATCGAAGGTATATCGTTCGTTGAGGGAGCTCAGCGTGACATTCGGCCGAGGCTCTTCTGGCTTTATGGTGGCTCTTTCCTGTCCCGGTTGTGGAACGAAAAGATCCATCTGAGACCGCTGAACTCGCTCAGCTTGGACGGTCAACCGGATGCGGACAGGACGGCCGACCGCGACCGACGCCATCGACTCGATCACCGGCGCGTGCTTGCTCTCGTTCCACTCGACCGAGAATTGGTCGGGGGCGTTGAGCGTCAACGTGTCTTCGGTGTATTCGACCGGGGTCAACGGGACCAGCCAGGTATCGACAGCATGGTCCGGGAGCTGCGTCCTGACCTGCGTCAGCAGACGGGTCCAGACGTCAGCGGGGGAGAGCGACATTACAGGGCGAGCCGGTCGTTCGAGGAGCGGATACAAGAGGGACGGCGAACCTACCCGAGCGATGTGGATAAGTCAACATTCGAGAATGCGAACCAGTGGGGTATCAGCATCGTCCGGGTTGACCTAAGCGTCAGTCCCGAATACGTTTACGGACTCTGGACCAACTGCGGTCCTTCGTCATTTTCGATTTTGGAGTCACGATGGGTAAGCCGACATATCGTCCGCGCAACAAGCGCCGCATCAAGACGCACGGGTTCCGCGCGCGGATGGAGACCAAGTGGGGGCGCGAGGTGCTGAGCCGCCGTCGCAAGAAGGGGCGGAAGCAGCTCACCGTGAAGCTCCCGTCCAAGTACGCTGGCGCCTGAGTCGTCGGGGCGGATTCCGCCAGCAGGACGGTTGACGCGCACCGCCGATCTCGAGGCGGTGCGACTGACAGGGAAGCGAATCCGGACCGCCACACTGGAGCTCCGGACCCTCGCTTCCCTTCGACGTCTCCCCCGGGTCGGGGTCATCGTCCCGCGCCACAAGCACTCCGCCGTCGCCCGGAATCTCGTGAAGCGCCGGCTGCGCGAACTCATCCGGCAGTCGCTCTGGCCGATGCTCGTCACGCACCCGCCATGCGATGTCGTCGTGCGAGCCAATCCGTCCGCGTACGGCGTGCCCATCACGACCCTCGCCGCCGATCTCGCGCAGGCGATGCGGCGGTTGGGCACCACCCCACCGGCCACCTGAACCGGACGATCCCGACCGATGCGTGTCCTCCTCGTGGCGGTCGTCCGGGCGTACCAGCTCTTCCTCTCTCCGCTCCTCCCCCCCTCGTGTCGCTATCATCCGACGTGTTCGCAGTACGCGATCGAGGCGTTGCAGGGGCATGGCGCCTGGCGCGGCGGCTGGCTCGCGCTGCGTCGCATCGCTCGCTGCCATCCGTTCCGCGCCGGCGGATTCGATCCGGTCCCGCCTCCCCCTCCCGCCCCCTCTCGCCGTGATGGATAAGCGCTTCTTCCTCGCGATCCTCCTCACCGGAGTGATCCTCCTCGTCACGCCGGTCCTCTTCCCGGTCGCGCGACCGACGCCGGCGGCACCGACCGCCGTCACGGGCGCTGCGAACGGCTCGAACGCCTCGAGCGCAACTGCACCCACTGGGACCACCGCCTCCGCCGGCCCGACCGCGGCGACGACCGGCTCGGCCACGGCGACGCCGCCATCGGACAGCGTCGTGCGCCCGCCGATTCGCACCATCCGTCTCGCGAACACGATCGCCCGCTACGACCTCTCCTCCGGTGGCGCGGCACTCCTCTCCGCCGAACTTCCGGCCTACCAGAAGCTCGGCGGCGGCACCGGCCCGGTGCAGCTGGCCGCTCCCGACGGCGCGCTCCTCCGCTACCGGCTCCTCGCCGGCGGTGACACGATCCGGTTCGACGCGCTGCCCTTCACGGCCGTCGAGGATCAGGAGGCGGGTCGGCCGCGCGTCACCTTCACGGCCCCCGTCGGCGCCGGCACCCTCAGCGTCACCTACACGCTGAGCGACACCAACTATCTCGCCACGGTCGCCGTGCGCGCCGAGGGGATCCCGACCCCGGCCTTCCTGCTGACCGACCTGCCGACGGGGTTCCTCTCGCAGGAGCGCGATTCCGTCGACGATCAGCGCCACCTCGCGTATGCGATGCGCACTCCTGCCCGCGGCGCCGAGCGCATCGACTTCCGGAAGCCCGATGCCGGCGAGCGGATGATCCGGAGCGGCCCGTTCACCTGGGCGGTCGCGAAGAGCAAGTACTATCTCGTCGGTGTCGTCGCCGTCGATACCACCGCCTCACCCTTCGCCGAGGTGCAGGTCACCGGCGCGGCGCGGGTGAATCGCGTCGCCTCGCGCGCGGCCGCGACGGTCGTCTCACCCCTCCCGGTGGGCGGGACGGGGCTCACCTTCGAGCTCTACGCCGGCCCGCAGGAGTGGACGCGCCTCATCGCGATGGGACGCGAGTTCGAGCACACCAACCCGTACGGCGGGTGGATCAGCGGGATTGTGCAGCCCTTCGCGACGATCGTGATGCGCCTCCTCCTCTGGTTGAAGGGGTCGCTCGCCATCTCCTACGGTTGGATCCTCGTCCTCTTCGGCGTCACGATCCGGCTCCTGATGTGGCCGCTCAACTCGAAGATGATGCGCTCCAGCATCCAGATGCAGCGCATCGCGCCGCTCATCCAGGGGGCGCAGGAGAAGCACAAGGGCGACCCCGAGAAGCAGCGCGAGGCGGTGATGAAGGTATATGCGGAGGCGGGAATCAGCCCCTTCGCGCCGTTGGCGGGGTGCCTCCCGATGCTCCTCCCGATGCCGATTCTCTTCGCGCTCTTCTTCGTCTTCCAGAACACGATCGAGTTCCGCGGCGTGCCGTTCCTCTGGCTGCCGGACATCTCCGTGAAGGATCCGTACTACGTCGTCCCGATCCTGATGGGCGCCTCGATGTACGCCCTCTCCTGGATTGGGATGCGGAACTCCCCGCCGAACCCACAGGCGAAGATGATGAGCTGGCTGATGCCGGTCATGATGACGGTCTTCCTCTTCAACTTCGCGTCGGGGCTCAACCTCTACTACGCGGTCCAGAACCTCGCGGCGCTGCCGCAGCAGTGGTTGATCGCGAACGAGCGTGGGAAGGCTCCCGCCAAGGTCGCCGGTGGGGGCGCCGCCAAGGCGCGCTGACCTGCGCGGCGACACCATCGTCGCCACCGCGACGGCGCCGGGACGCGGCGCCCTCGCGGTCATCCGGGTGAGCGGTCCCGATGCGCACGCGATCTCGCGGCGCTGTACGACGCCCTGGCCCACCGCCGCGCGCCAGGTCACCCGGGCACGGCTCCACGCCGCCGACCGCCCTGACGCGCCGCTCGACGAGGCGATGGTGACCTGGTTCGCTGCGCCGCGCTCCTTCACCGGCGAGGATCTCGTCGAGTGCACGGTGCACGGCGGGGCCTTCGTCCCCGCCGCGGTGGTCGCCGCCCTCGTGGCGGCCGGGGCACGACCGGCGCTCCCCGGGGAGTTCACTGAGCGCGCGGTGCGGCACGGCAAGCTCGACCTGCTGCGCGCTGAGGCGATCGGCGACCTCATCGACGCGCGCACCGCCGCCAGCCATCGGCTCGCGCTCCGGCAGCTCGATGGGGTCCTCACCGGCCATCTCGCTGCGCTCCGTGAGGCGGTGCTCGGCGCGGAGGCGCTCATCGCCTACGACCTCGACTTCCCGTCCGAGGATGATGGGCCACTCGATCCGGCGCGCGTGCTCGCCGCCGTCGACGGCTCGATCGCGGCGATCGACACCCTCCTCGCGACGCTGCCGCAGGCTGCGCTGGGACGCGACGGCGTGATGGTGGTGCTCGCGGGCGCCCCGAACGCCGGGAAATCCTCCCTCTTCAACGCCCTCCTCGGGGAATCCCGTGCGCTGGTGAGCGAGGTGCCCGGCACGACGCGTGACGCCATCGAGGTGCTCCTCGACGACGACCCGTGGCCGATCCGGCTCGTCGATACAGCAGGGCTCCGGGCGAGCGATGACCAGGTGGAGCAGCTCGGGATCGAGGTGAGTCATCGGCGACTCGCGGAGGCGCAGGTGGTGCTCGTCTGTGGGGAGGACGACGCGTCGCTCGCGCGCGGGGTGGCCGAGGTGCGCGTGCACAGCGACGCCCCGCTGGTGCGTGTGCGGACGAAGGGCGACCGGATGACGAGCGCTGCGCTCGCACCCGTCGAGGAAGGGCATGCGTCCGCGCCGACCCCGCCGATGCCCATTGTGCCGGCGCCCGCATCGTCGGTCGCGGCCGAGGGCGCCCTGCTCACGGTGAGTGTGGTGACCGGGGCAGGGCTGGTCGCCCTCCGCGACGCGCTCCGCGTCACGGTGCGCGCGACGACGCCGGACCCCGCCGAATCGGCGCCGGTGGTGACGCGCGCGCGACACGTCACGGCGCTCACGACGGCGCGGGCGGAGCTGCAGGCGTTCCGGGCGGTGTGGGAGGGCGGTGAGCTCCCCGCGCCCGTCGCGGCGACCCATCTGCGCGCCGCGACCCTCGCGCTCGACGAACTTCTTGGCGCGCTCGACGTCGAGGAGGTGCTGGACCGCGTCTTCCGCGCCTTCTGCATCGGGAAGTGAGGCCCTGAAATGACGACGCGCGGCCGGCCCCGGAGCCGGTCGCGCGCGTCCACCGCGTGGAGCCCGTCCGCTGTTAGGCGGTGCGGGCCGCCGCGTCGGCGAATGCCATCAGTTCCTGCGCGTCGGCGCGGAGCGCCCACGCGATGCCACGGTCCTGCACCGCCTCCTCGACCATCTGCGCCCCGAGGAAGTAGCCAGCACGCTCGGGGAGGACATACCGCTGGATGGTCCGCGCCTCGTCGCTCATCCCGCCGGAGAGCCAGCGGAGCCGCAGGCCGAGACCGGTGCGGTCGAGGTCGGGTGCGACGAGACGGCGGAGGACGCCATCGAGTTCGCGCACCCGCGCGTACTGCCGCCGATCGAACCCGAAGTACTCCCAATCGGCGTGGCCGGGTGAGAGGAGACGCGCCGCCTGGACGGCGAGCCCTTCGTTGACGAGGTGCTCGCGGAGGGTGACCAGCTTTCCGGTCTGCCAATACGAGTAGAAGCCCTGCTGCGACTGCACCACGCGTCGGAGTTCGGCGCGGCTGGTGGGCGCGGTGTAACGGACCCCGTGGGCGATCTCGTGCGCGAGCCACATCGGCAGGAGCTCGGGGTCGAGTCCGAGGCCGTGCGTGGCGGCGTTCGCGACGCCCGTGAAGTGCTCGAGGCAGACGAAGGCCGTGGCGCGCCCGTCGATGACGAGTTCGCCGGCATTCGCGGCGCCGACCCCGACCATCAGGACGACGTCGACGGGGATGTCGAGTTCGAAGGTCTCGACGCAGGCGGCCTCGGCGCGCGCGGCGAGGGCGGCGACATCGAGGCGGGCGAGGAGATCGTGGAGATCACGACGATCGGCGCGCACGGTGTCCCGCACCACTTCGTGGAAGTGCGGCCCTGTGGGCTCGATGACGTAGTTGTGCCAATACGCGCCGAGGAGCGCGCGGTGGGACTCGAAGTAGCGGTGGTACCCGGCGACGGGATCAGCACCCGCGATGGCGTCGAGGAACTCGGGTACGAGATTGATCAGCACGGGCCGAAGAATACGGCCTCACGTGAATCCGGACAAGGACACGTGACCGTGGGCAAGGCTCGCCACACGACGGCGTGGGACGTCTCACGTCCCACGTGCCACGTCCGTTGTGCGCTCGACATCGCATCGCGTCCGTCGTGCCGCTTACTTCGTGCCGAAGAGTCGATCGCCGGCGTCACCCAGCCCCGGCAGGATGTAGCCGTGCGTGTTCAGTTCGCGATCGAGGGCTGCGGTGAAGATCGGCACATCAGGGTGTTCCGCGTGCAGGCGGCGCACGCCCTCGGGGGCGGCGACGAGACAGAGGAAGGTGAGGCGTGTCGCGCCACTCCGCTTGAGCGCGGTCACCGCGTTCGCCGCGCTCCCGCCGGTCGCGAGCATCGGGTCGAGGAGGAAGACGTCGTGCGTGGCGATCCCCGGTGGCACCTTGAAGTAGTACTCGACGGGCGCGAGTGAATCGTGGTCGCGGTAGAGCCCGATGTGCCCGACGCGTGCGTCAGGGATGAGGGCGCGGATCCCATCGACCATCCCCAGACCCGCGCGGAGAATCGGGACGAGGATCGGCGGCGTCGCGAGCCGCTCGCCCGGGGTGGTCTCGAGCGGTGTCGTGACCTCGATCGGCGCGAGGGCGAGCTGCTGCGTCGCCTCGTAGGCGAGGAGGGTGGCCAGCTCTGAGACGAGCTCCTGGAAGAGCTTCGTCGGCGTGGCGCGGTCGCGCAGCAACGCCATCTTGTGCCGCACGAGCGGATGGGCGACGACGGTGCAACCGGGGAGCGCAGGGGTGGTCGTCATGGTCGAGAAGCTAGTATCTTCGCCCGCATGAAAGAATATCAGGCCGTGATCCTCCGTCTCACCAAGCACCAGCGCGAAGACGAGGACGCGCTCACGGACCTCCTGAACGAGCGGAGCCGCGGCGGCTGGCATCCGGCTCAGCTCGCGCAGGACGCGGCGCGCCTGACGATCATCTTCGCCCGCGACGCCGAACCCGAGCGCTGACTCGCCCGCGGCGTCTCACCGCGATGCGACCGGCACCGGCGCCCCACCGATTCCCCTGCGCTCCCGAGGATACCCCCGCATGCGTCTCGAGTTCATCGGTGCGGCCCGTGAGGTCACCGGGTCGGCGCATCTCGTACAGGTCGCCGGTCGCACAATCCTCCTCGACTGTGGCCTCTTCCAGGGGCGCCGCCGCGACGTCGCGCACCGGAACCGCCAGCTCCCGATCCCTGTGGGACAGCTCGACGCCGTCGTCCTCTCGCACGCGCACATCGATCATGCGGGGCGGCTCCCGTTCCTCGTCAAAGAGGGGTTCCGCGGCGACATCCACGCCACGTCCGCCACGCGCGATCTCTGCGAGGTGATGCTCGCCGACTCGGCGCATATCCAGCAGAAGGACGCCGAATTCCTCGCGCGTCGGCATCGCGAGGCGGCGGACCCGCTCTACACCCTCCGTGACGTCTCCACGATGCTCACGCAGATGCGACCGCACGGGTATCGCGAGCGGTTCGAGGTCGTCCCCGGCGTCTGGGCGCGCTTCACCGACGCGGGGCACATCCTCGGCTCCGCCTCGATCGAGCTCGAGTGGATGGAGGGCGGGACGCGCCGCCGCCTCGGCTTCAGCGGGGACATCGGGCGCAGCGGGCTCCCGATCATCCGCGACCCCGAGCCGGTCGAGCAGGTGGACTGGCTCCTTCTCGAATCCACGTACGGCGACCGTGACCATACCGACGTCGCCGGCGCGCGTGAGGCGCTCGCCCGCGTGGTGCGCGAGACCGTCGGTCGCGGCGGGCGGGTGCTCATCCCCGCCTTCGCCGTCGGGCGCACACAGGAGCTCGTATACGATCTGCATCAACTCGTGCACGAGGGGCGGATTCCGAAGGTCCCCGTGGTGATCGACTCCCCGCTCGCGAGCGAGGCGACGCAGGTCTTCCGGGAGCACACGGAGGTCTTCGACCGCTCCGAGTCCCTGGTCCGCGCGCACACCGCACGCACCGAGGATCTCTTCGCCTTCGACCTACTGCAGTTCACGCCGGACGTGGAGGACTCGAAGGCGATGATGCGGCAGCCGGGCCCGAAGGTCGTGATCGCCGCCTCCGGGATGGTCGAGTCGGGCCGGATTCTACATCACCTCGCACACGGGGCGAGCGACCCACGCAACACGATTCTCATCGTCGGCTTCCAGGCGGAGCATACGCTGGGGCGGCGCATCGTGGAGCGGCGGCCGGTGCTGAACGTCTTCGGAGACGAGGTGCCGCTGCGGGCCCAGGTGGAGGTCCTCACTGGGTACAGCGCGCACGCCGACCGGACGGAGCTCCACGCCTGGCTCGACGCGGTGCGCGCGACCTCGCCGCAGCTCGCGGATGTGATCCTCGTGCACGGTGAGCGGACGGCACAGGACGCCTTCGCCGCCCGACTCACCGCGGCCGGGTATCGCACGCACGTGCCGGAGCCGGGATCGCACCTCGTCCGATGAACGGCGGGCGCCGCTAGCTTCCGCGCATGCCCGTCGTGCCGTCCGTCCCGCGCCTCCGCCGCGCGCGCCTCGTGTTCGGCGCGTGTGGCATCGTCGTGTTGATCGGGTGGATGGGGTCGCTCGCCGGCGTGCTCTGGCACGCCGCGCGCGACCGTGCCGTCCCCGCGGACGCGATTGTCGTGCTCGGCGCCGCCCACTATCTCGGGCGACCCTCTCCTGTGCTCCGGGCGCGGCTCGACCAGGCGGCCGCGCTCCACACGCGCGGCGTGGCGCCGCTTGTGGTGCTCACCGGCGGAACCGCGCCGGGCGACACGACGAGCGAGGCGGCCGCGGGGTTCGCGTATCTGCGGCGGCGCGGCATCCCGGCCGCGGCCCTGCTGATGGAGCAGGAGGGACGCACGACAAGCGAGTCGTTGGAGGCCGTGCGCGCCCTCCTCGCCGCCCGCGGGGTGTCGCGCGTCGTCCTCGTCTCCGATCCCTTCCATCTCCTGCGGGCGCGTCTCGTCTCCCAGCGGCTCGGGTTGCACCCGGTGACCTCGCCCGCCCGGGGCGACGGGGAGACCCTCGGCGCGCTCGTCCGCCGGCATCCGGTGTATCTCCTCTCGGAATCCGTGAAGGCGCCGATCGCCTGGCTCACCGGCCGCTGACCCCGCGTCACATCGTCATCTTTCCCTGATGCAGATCCCCGTCGACACCTACACGCTGCCCAACGGTCTCCGCGTGATCCTCTCCGAGGACCACGCGACGCCGATCGTGGCCGTCAATCTCTGGTACCACGTCGGCTCCGCGAACGAACGCGCGGGCCGCACCGGCTTCGCGCACCTCTTCGAGCATATGCTCTTCCAGGGGAGCGCGAATGTCGGTGCGAACGAGCACTTCGAGCTCGTACAGCGCGCCGGCGGTACCCTCAACGGCTCCACCTGGCTCGATCGGACGAACTACTACGAGACGATGCCGTCGCATCAGCTCGAGCTCGCCCTCTGGCTCGAGGCGGACCGGATGGCGCGGCTCCTCCCGGCGATGACACAGGAGAAGCTCGACACCCAGCGCGACGTCGTGAAGAACGAGCGGCGCTGGTCGGTCGACAATCAGCCATACGGCACCTGGTGGGAGAAGCTGCCGGCGCTCTGCTTCCCGCCCGAGCATCCGTTCCACCATTCGCTGATCGGGTCGATGGAGGACCTCACCGCGGCGAGCCTCGAGGATGTCGCCGAGTTCTTCCGGACCTACTACACGCCGGACAACGCCGTCCTCACGATCGCGGGGGACTTCGAGCCGGCGGCGGCCCGCGCGATGGTGGAGCGCCACTTCGGTCCGATCCCGCGCGGCACGGGGCGGCCCACGCTTCCGTCGATGACCCTGCCGGAACAGTTCGGCGCACCGCGGCGCGAGGTGGTGCCTGATGCGGTCGTGGCGACGCGGATCCTGCTCGCCTTCCGCATCCCGGTGGCGGGGGCCCCCGACTGGTACACCGCGAGCCTCCTCGCCGCCGTGCTCGGTAATGGCGAGGGGAGCCGTCTCCCGCGTGCGCTCGTGCGCGAGCAGGCGATTGCCTCCGAGGCGAACGCCTTCACCTTCGACCTGCACAAGGGGAGCGACCTCCTCGTCATTGATGTTGTTGCGCGCCCCGGTGTCGCACCCGAGACGATCGAGGCCGTCGTCGTTGCCGAGGTCGAGCGGTTGATCGCTGATGGCGTGACCGCGGAGGAGCGGGGGCGGGCGCTCGCGCTCCTCGAGACCGGATGGATCGCCGGGCTGCAGTCGGCGGGGGCACGGGCCGACAAGCTCTCGCAGTTCGCGACGTACCGCGGCGACGCCGCGCTCGTGAACGCGGAGCCCGAGCGGCACGCGGCGGTGACGGTCGAGGCGCTGGTGGCCTTCGCGCGCACGTGGCTCGTCGAGTCGAACCGCGCGACGCTGCTCTATGTGCCGCAGCCCACCCCCGCTGCGGAGGCCGCGTGACCGCGCTCCCGCGTCCGACGGCCGGGGCGCCGCGCCCCTACGACTTCCCCGCGGTGCATCGGGATGTGCTCTCCAACGGCGTAAGGTTGCTCGTCGTCCCGATGCCGCGGCTCCCGCTCGTGACCGTGTTGGCTCTCGTGGACGCCGGTGCAGCGACGGAGTCTGCGGCGCAGGTCGGCGTGGCCGAACTCACCGCGCGCACCCTGATGGAGGGAACTGGGTTGCTGGACGGGGCCGCGGTGATCGAGGCGTTCGAGCGACTCGGGACTGCGGTCGGCACCTGGGCCGACTGGGACGACAGCGGCGCGTCCTTCACCGTGACGCGGTCGCGGCTCGACGCCGCGCTCGCGCAGTTCGCCGACGGGCTCCGGGCGCCGCGATTCCCCGCGGCCGATGTCGCGCGCCGGCGCGACGAACGGCTCGCCGACCTGCAGCAGCAGCTCGCGGAACCCCGCGGCCTCGCGGACGAGCGCTTCGACGGCTTCCTCTACGCGCCCACCTCGCGCTATGCGCGCCCCCTCGGCGGCAGCGCCACGACCGTGTCGGCGCTCGATGACGTCGCCGTGCGCGCCTTCCATGCGGCGCGCTACGGACCGGCCGTCACCAGTCTGCTGTTTGTCGGTGACATCACGCCCGAGGACGCGCGCGCGATGGCGGAGCAGCGCTTCGGGTCGTGGCGTACCACCGCCACCACCGCGGCGACCCCCGAGGCCACGGTCGCGCGGGTGGAGCGCCACGCCATCCTCGTCGCGAAGCCTGACGCTCCGCAGTCGGAGCTCCGCGTCGGACATCTCGGCGTCCCCCGCGCGCATCCCGATTACCTCGCGATCGTCGTGATGAACGCCGTCCTCGGCGGACTCTTCTCGTCGCGCATCAACCTGAACCTCCGCGAGAAGCACGCGTTCACCTACGGGGCGTCGTCGGGGTTCGAGTGGCGCCGATCGGCGGGCTCCTTCGTGGTCCGGACCGCGGTGAAGACCGAGGTGACCGCGCGCGCGCTCGAGGAGATCCTGCGCGAGATCGATGGGATGCGGGCCGCGCCGCCGACCGCGGCGGAGGTCTCGCTCGCGACCGATTATCTCGCCGGGGTCTTCCCCATCCGATTCGAGAGCACCTCGGCCGTCGCCGGCGCCCTCGCGAACGCGACGAGCTTCGGGCTCCCGGACGATTGGTTCTCGACGTACCGCGACCGCATCCGCGCGATCACGCCGGCGCAGGTGCACGCCGCGGCGCAGGCGCATCTGCATCCTGACCGCCTGTTGGTGCTCGCCGTGGGTGATGCGCCCGCGATTGCTGACTCGGTGGCGGCGCAGGGGGTCGGTCCGGTCATGACCGTCACGGCGGAGCACGATCCGTCGGAGGCGCCATGACCGAGCCGGGGCGGGTGGATGGCGGGCGCGTCTGGCAGTATCGCTTCCTCGACGCGCATGTGGATCAGGTGCGCTATCCCGACGGGACCATCGGGGAGCAGGTCTTGATCCATCATCCCGGCGCCGCAGCCGTGGTGCCGTTCTTGAGCGATCCACGGGGCGAGGATCCGCAGGTGCTCTTGATCCATCAGTACCGCTACGCGGTGGACGGGATGCTCTGGGAGATTCCCGCCGGGCGATTGGAGCCCGGTGAACCGACGTTGTCCTGCGCGCATCGGGAGCTGAAGGAGGAGACCGGGTGCACTGCGACGTCGATGGAGTCGCTGACGAGCATCTGGACCGCCCCGGGGTTCACGAACGAGCGGATCGAGATCTTCCTGGCGACCGGGTTGGAGTGCGGGGCTTCCACACGGGAGGCCGACGAGTTCATCGAGGTCGTGACGGTGCCGCTGTCGAAAGCGCTCGGGATGATCGCAGCCGGCGAGATCACGGACGCGAAGACGGTGGTCGGGTTGTTGTATGCGGCGGGGTTCTCGACAGGCCGGTGAGATCGAGCGGGTCCGAGTCGAACCGTCCAGATTTCCGGAATTTAGGACGATAAAGCGTCCTTATTTTCAGACAATTCGGGAATCTTCAGGTTATTTAAATTGTTGTATTTATTATACTTAGCGAAATTATTCTGAGTGGCACGCGGTATGCTCCTATGGGTGGCAGAGGCGGTAGGAACGTGTGCCAACCAACGGGAGGAAGGATGGGAACCGCTGCTGTCGCGATCGATGAGATGTACGGTTCGATTGGTGGCCGTGATACTGGCTCTTATCGGCCCACTTCAGAGCTAGAAAGTCTCGATGATGGCTCTTTGGTGTACGAATACATCAAGGGTGAGAGCCGCGCATTCGATGTGATCTTTCATCGGTACCGGACCCGGCTGCTGAACTTCATCTACCGGACCGTCGGAGACCGGGAGCGTGCCGAGGATCTCGTGCAGGAGGCC
>JACCDJ010249039.1_pt1 | contig 24201 bp, 16 predicted proteins | sample 7444481 | NCBI WGS metagenome assembly JACCDJ01 (sample SAMN15323435, study PRJNA562643) | freshwater metagenome | isolation source: river surface water | place: USA:Blue River Watershed | collected 2017-08-15 | reverse complement strand
CAAAAGCACAAAGAAAAAATGCATCTAGAGGTAAATATTCTAAAGATCCAGTTCCTCAGGTTTTTACAACTCAACAAATATATGAATCATTAACATATGGCAAACCTAGACAGATGCTTAAAAAGGGTTCTCAGACAGAAAGAAATGAAAAATTAACTGTAGAGTACAATCATGCCATAGAGATTACAAAACCCCTTCAATTCCCCGAAAAAGACCTAATTATTCACCCTTATCTATTAGGGGCCTGGTTAGGAGATGGAAGTAGATCATCTTATCAAATAACGGGAATAGATATGGAAATTTTTGATTACATAGAAGCTCATTGTGGTCATACTATCAAACATTGCCCTACAATTGAAAAATCACACTATATTCATCCTAATACAGAAACAAATAAAATATTCTTACATTTAATTAAAGAAGTAGGAGTATTTGAAAACAAGCATATCCCATTAATCTACAAGCAAGCATCTATTGAGCAAAGATTAGAGTTGTTGAGAGGATTAAATGATACTGATGGTTATGTTGATCCTAAGAAGTATACAGTAGAATTTTGTAATACTAATGAGACTCTTGCTTATGATTATTATGAATTAGCTTGTGGGTTAGGATTTAAAGCTAGCATAAAGAAATCAGATGCAAAATTATATGGACGAAAAACCTCAGATAGATGGAGAATTACATATTCAGTAAGACCTGGTGATAAAGTATTTAATTTACCTAGAAAGCAAGCTGTTTTAGATAATAAACCAACTATTGATAAATCTGATAAATATAGAATTTTTATTAAAGAATGTAATCCAGTGCCTAATCCTGGTATGCAATGTATCCAAGTAGAACATCCTTCTCATATGTATCTAACTGGGCAGAGTATGATTCCTACACATAATTCATTCCTTGTATCTGCTATGGCTCTATATGAATTATATAGATTAATTGCTATGGGTCATCCTCAGGCTAGATATGGTTTGATGGAATTTGATCAGATTGTTTTGCTTAATGTTGCTAGAAATGAAGAACAGGCTAAGAGTGCTATTTTCGCCAAGATCAAACAGACAGTATTAGCTTCTCCATTTTTCCAGCCATATATAGGTAAAGATACTGAATTAGAGATGCGATTTTATACAGAACATGATCGCAAAGAAAATGAAAGAAGAGAAGCAAGAAATTTAAATCCTTTTGCGGGTTCTCTTGTTTTGAGATGTGGTAGTAGTAATGCTTCTGGTCTTGTTGGTCTTACATGTTGGTGTATTATCATGGACGAAGTTGCTGCTATGGCTGGAGATAATCCTGATTCTGGTATTGACTATGCTTTGTATGATGATCTAAAACCTTCTTTAGCTACATTTGGTAAGGATGGAAAGATAATGTTACTTTCCAACCCTAAAGGCCCTATTGGATTATTATATGAATTGTATGAGCAGAGACAGGAAGATCCCACTACTTTAATTATGAGATTACCTACCTGGCTTACTAATCCTAATATTGATAAAGCTTGGTTAGATAATCAGAAGAAAAAAGATGCTAGTGAATTTCAAATGCAGTATGGGGCTGAATTTGGAAATAGTAGTAGTGATCCAATGTTTACTGAAGAAATGGTCACTAGATTATTTTCTTCTTCTAGAATGCAAAAGCGAGTAGAATTTCCTAGTCCTTTAGTAGAATATTATTGTCATTTGGATCCTGCTAGAACTTCAGATTATTATGCTTTGGCTGTTGCTCACACTGAAGTTATTTATGGAGTATCTGGTCCTGACGGTAGACCTTTAAAGCGAGTGGTAATTGATCATTTACATTTCTGGAATCCTGCTAGTAAAAATCAGCCTATTGGAGAAAAGGAAGTAGAAGATTATGTAATTGATTTGCATAGAAGATTTAGATTTAAGCAAATTAGTTTTGATCAATGGCATTCACAGTCTTCTATTATTAGATTACAAAGCATGGGTATTAATGCTATTGAGAGACAATTTAATAAAGAATACAAGGAGAAAATCTACACTGAATTATTACAGTTAATGAGAGATGATCGAATTGACATTTATGATATCTCTGGCGGTACTTATAAAGATATGCAAGGAAGAACATTTGAGCTTAATGAAATAACAGAAGCTAGAATGCAATTTACCTTCCTTCAAAAGAAATGGAAAGGGAAAAGATATTATATTGAAGCTCTTTCCGGATATAAGGATGATCTTTGTGATGCTATTGCTGCTGTAGCTTATGAATCTATGGTTAGTAAAATGTCTGTGAGATTACCGAGGTCAAGGGCTACAGACCTCGGAGGCAGAATTAGATAGATATGAAAATTATTTTGTGGATAATTAAATAATGGCAACTTATTATGTGCGACCAGATGGTAATGATGCAAATACTGGTACAGGCCCTGCAACAAATCAAGCGTGGCAAACCATACAAAAAGCACTAGGTGCTACCTCTGGTCTTGTCGGTGGGGATATCGTTTATATTGCACCAGGAAGATATGTTGAGCTTGTAACAATTGGCATTACATCACCATCATCGCAGATTCGTATTGTAGGTGACCCAACTGCATCACAGTTTAGTGGATTGAGCGCAGGACCCGTTCGTCACACAAATATCTATGCTAATGGGACAATATTAGGTAGACAAATTATTACCTCCGCAAACATTAGTAACTTATCGTTTGAAAATTTTTATTATCAAAATGGTGAGAATAGTGGTAGTACAACAAGTCGAATTTTAATTAGTCCCGCTCAGAATATTCAATTTAAAAAATGTGTGTTTGAAGATGTCTCAACCGATGGAAACCACATAATGCTCTACACAGCACCATCAACATCCAGTGCATCAAATACAACTCTTGATTCGTGTATTTTTGTTGGTGGTGCTACACAGGCTAGACTTGATGGCCAGTCAGTATCTGATTCAACAACAGTAAAAAATTGTTTATTTGCAAGAGCAACTCAGTCTGCATTATCTATTTTTGCCAATCAAGTTCAAGTATATAATTGCACGTTTTCTTATATAGCAACCTCTGCCATTAACTCAAATCCAAACGGATTAGCATCGACAGTAAAAAATTGCTTATTTCTTTATTGTACAAACATTGCTTTTTTCATATCAAATAACTCAACATCGTGGACTTATAACAGATGGGTTGGATGTGGTGGTGCAACAAATGTAACTACCTCATCTGGAACTAATTCTGCAAATATTGGAACAGCAGATGTAGAACTTGGTTACAATTTATTACATAACATTCAAGCGATATGGAATCCTGGGACAACAATTGGCAGTGCAAATACATCATTCGGTAATGCCACATCTGCGCCTACCGTTGATATGTTTGGTGTAGCGTGGTCGGGTACATCACCAGATGCCGGTGCAATCACATATCGCAACCTCCAAACAATCACGCCTATCTATCAACCAACAGAGCGTAATGCATCTTCTATCACAATTGCTCCAGGCTCAACCTCACAATCAATTGAACTTTATCTAGGTGCGACAGGTCTGACATTCAATACATCAGGACTGCAAGCTTATTATGTAAGAAATAGAAGTACTCCGGTACAAATAACTCTTGTAAACCAAACTAATAATGGAGCATGGAATTCTGGTGGTTTTGCAGAGATTGATGCTGTAAACATGCCTGGAATTTATAGATTAGACGTTCCGAATGCTGCTTTTGCTTCGGGTTCTTCTGATGTAACTATTAACGTAAGAGGAGCAGCTGGTACTAATGGTGCTGTTCTTACTGTTAATCTAGCATATACCCAAATAGATATGACTCAATCTGTTCCAACATCAAATACTGCTCATACTGTAGGTGATGCTTTAAATGCTGCTAGAGCTTATGGTTTTGGCAAGTGGGTTATATCTGGAACAACATTATCTTTATATGCTAGTGATAATACTACAGTTATTAAAACATTCACATTGGACTCTGGTTCATATCCAACTTCAAGGACATAATTATGAAAAATATTCGTTTAGCTTATTATGGTGGTGTTGGAGGATCTGGTTCTGGTCCTTGGCAGCCGGGTGGTAGTCCTATTGGTAGGGGTGGTAGTAATCCTGGTGGTTGGGATATTAACTCATTTGTAGCTGATAAAAGTTTCGATGCTCATATTGAAAAAGTTAGAAATCCAGCTCCTGATGACCCTGAAAGAAATATTGAAAAAAGGATAGAGCATTTTCATCAATATAATGAGTCTGACAGTATTCCATATAATCTTACTCCTGAAGAAAGAAGAAGATTAAAATTACGTGAGTTTATCAGACTTAAAAACCAATATTTAGAAGACGCTGCTAATAGAATAGACACTAATTCTGTAGGTTATATTAATGATAATTATGGTCCCAAAGAAGAGCATATTACATCTATCGAAGAATTATTATCGTCTAGAAGAAAGTATGAAGATGGAAAGATAGTTAGGCACAAGTACGAAGATGCTGTTCCTGATACTATTAAACCAGAAAGAGTACATTACGCTAACAAAGATTATCCTAGTAAGAGTAGAATTAGACTAACTGATGAGGATGCTAATGAAAATCCTTATTACGAAGCACAATATGGTACTCAAAGTTTACCATCTGGATTAACCCCTTTATTAGTTAGTGGAGATCAATTCGATAATTATTTAGAAGAGGGTGCTAAATTAGATAGAGGCGGGATGGACGAAACTTATAATGAAGTAAATACTGCTGATTTTTATCCTGATTTAGTTATGGATCCTGATAGACATTTAACAGAAATAGATAATGAAATAGATCCAAATATTTCTCTAGAGGCTAATTTAAATGGTGATAGTGGTCCGAAGCCTTGGAGAAGTTATTATTTAGGAGATGATCAGAATGAGAAGTCTGGATTATTTGATCATAACCAACAAAAATGGGATAGTGTAAAACCATCTTGGGGTGTCTAGCTTATTGTAAAAAATAAGTATGAAGTATGATTATCTTGTAGTTGGAGCCGGTTTATTCGGCTCCATTTTTGCTTATGAGGCTAATAAGGTTGGTAAGACAGTATTAGTGGTTGATCAAAGAAATCATATTGGTGGTAATTGTTATTCTGAAAAATTTGAAGATTACGACATTCACAAATACGGACCTCATATTTTTCATACATCACAAAAATATATCTGGGATTATATAAATAAATTCACATCATTTAATAATTTCACTTTAAGAAACAAAGCATATTACAAGAACAAAATATATTCTTTGCCTATTAACTTAAATACAATATCTCAAATTTATAATGTTCACACTCCTAAAGCTGCTAAAGAGATAATTGATAAAGTTAAAATCCCTTGTGAAAATCCTGATAATTTAGAAGATTACATATTATCTTTAGTTGGTCCAGATATATATGAAATTTTAATTAAAGGCTATACAACTAAACAATGGGGTAAAGATCCTAAGCAATTACCTCCATCTATTATTAAAAGATTACCTATACGTTTTGATTATAACGATAGATACTTTCCTAATAATGATATTTATGAGGGTATTCCAGTAGATGGGTATACCGCTATATTTCAAAAGATGTTATTAGATATAGATGTAATGTTAGGAGTAGATTATTTTAGTGATAGATCTTATTTTGATAGTATTGCTGAAAAAGTCGTATATTCTGGTCAAATAGATAAGTATTTCGATTATATGTATGGAGATTTAGAATATAGATCTTTAAGGCATGAAACGATATTAAATGAGGGTGATTATCAAGGCACAGTATTAGTAAACTACACTGATGCTTCTATTCCATATACAAGAATAATACAGCATAAACATTTCTTATATAATAACAATGAAAAAGATGTAGTTACCTTTGAATTTCCTGCTCTATATAAAAGAGGCGGAGAAGCATATTATCCTATTAATGATGAGATAAATAACAATAAATATAAATTGTATAAAGAAGAAGCGAATAAAATAGATAATTTAATCATAGGTGGTCGATTAGGTAATTATAGATATTACGATATGGATATGACAATTGGTAATGCTTTATCTGTAGTAAAAAAGGAATTATCTAATATTGTTACAGAAAAAAAGATTTATGCTTCTAGATCTATTAATTGCAGCTAAAAATGCAGACAAACAGGGTGATTTTAAGAAAGCCGATTTAATTACAAATAGGTTGATTAAAATTTCTCAATATTATCCTAACAATCTTGATGTTAATAAAAATCAGATTGAATTGAGAACTGTTGATTTTAGTGATGATAGTTTATTACAAGAAGATTTTGATGAGGCTCAGGAAGATCGTCAAAATCATCCAAGGTTCCATCCCACTTATAAAGATTTAGGTGGAGATACTGAGGAAGAAAAAGCAGAGAGTATTTTTGATATGCATGGTGAGGATTCTGTTCCTGGTCCTGCATATGTTGATCCAGAATATTTATCCAAGAGTGTAGGTATGTCCATGGGAGATTTAGACAAATATACATGGGAAAATACTCGTGAAAAGAACGAAGCAGAAGGCCACGGATACAAGAACAATCTTTTAATTTAAGGAGACAGCATGCCAAGCCCAATTAAACCAGTACATAAATTAGATTTACATGAAGAGTTATTTGATATTCCTTATTCAAATGAGGGGTTATCAAGTATTCAGATGCAATTGTTAGGTGTTAGTAATGATAGACAAGCTACAGCATCTAGATTAAGTGAAAAGTATGTTAATCTATTAGCCAAGATTGACCAGAATGTAGATGAAGTAATTACTGCAGCTGGTTATTTATCTAATGTGAAAAATGGTGAGTCTGTAGAGCATATGGATAAAGTATGTTCTGTACCTCAAGACATTTCTGATAGTGATTTATTTGCCCTTAAGACTGCTGGTTTAGTTAAGGGACATGGAAGAGCTGTTACCCTTACTGAATCAGGAAGAATTGCTCTTAGAGATCATTATCTTAATAATCCTGTAAACGAATTTAGAAAAAATAGAACAAAGAATAAATTTGATTACAACGAAGCTGCTTCCGTTAAGGTTGCATCGAAATCCAAGTATAAGAAATGCTAAAAGAACCAGATTTCATTTTCAAGATAAGATTTGTAGCGGATAGTAATGCCTTGAGAGAAAAGGGATTAATGTTTGCCGAGCCTTTAGAAGATGATGAAGCTGTGTTTTTTATTTTTCCATATGAGGATAAATATAGTTTCTGGAATAAAAATGTTTCTTTCCCATTAAGTTTAGCATTTTTAGATAATAGAAACAGAATATTGGACATTTTAGATATGGATGCTCACTGTCATAAAGGCTGTACTCCTTGTTCTAATTTTGTCAAATATGTAGTAGAAGCTCCATTAGGTGCGTTCAAAAAACGTTCAATCAATGTTGGAGATAGGATTTTGCAGAAGGATAAACATTTGCACGTCCTAAAAAATAACATTTAAGTGCAGGAATTTGTATTATATTATTAGAACAAAACCTTGTACTCTTCTTGAGGAGAATAGAATTAATTATGGCAGATAGAATTTTTCCATCACGAGCATCTGAAGATAGATTAGATTCAGAACTCGTATTTAAAGGAATCGATTGGGACAACTTCCAGGTTAAAACAGCTAAGAAAGAAAAGATGCCAGCTGAATTGCTAGAGCATTTTAAACATCTTAACGGTGATGCTGAAGATAAAGAAGCCTCTGATGATTCCGAAGATAAGAAAGCTGAAGCATCATCCGAAAAGGATCATGTATTAGCTGCATTATTAGCATTAGCTGCAGAAGATGAAGATGATTCTGACGATGATGATGATGATGATGATTCAGAAGATGATGACGATAATAAAGAATCATCCTGGAAAACAGCTTTAAAGAAACTTTCAGAAGAAGCAGAAGAGTCCGATGAAGATGATTCTGATGATGATGATGATACAGAATATGAAGATGAAGACAAGAGAATTGTCAAGGGTAAGGAACCAAAGATGGCAAATACCATTCATTTTACACATCCATCACAGTTAAGTGCTGATGCTGTTGAAGCAGCTTTAGCAGCTGGTGATAAGGCTCTTGCTAATACTATTTTAGCAGCAAGACATGAGCGTAGATTACGTTTAGCATCCAAGATTGAAAAGGTTGTAGAAGCTCAAAAGGCTCAGGCTGTAAAGCTTGCTCAGAGAAAAGCTTACAGAGAATCTTTAGTCAAGACAGCTTCTGAGCCAGTCAAAGAAGTTAAGGTTGCTGCAAATAATGGTTTTGTAAAGGTTTCCGAGATGAATAATACAGCTAAGAAGGCATTTGCTTCTAAGGCTATTGCTGCTGGTTTCCCACAAGAATATGTAGATGCTATGCTTAATACAGAGGTTGTTGCAGGTAACGATCTTTCTGAAATTAAGACTGTAATGGCATCTGATCTTAATAGTAATGTAAAGAAGGCTGCTGTTTCCAGTATGGTTAAAGTTGCTACCCTTACAAATGCTGATTATGACAGACTAGTTGATTACTGGGTTAATGAGCTCGGTTACGGTGATAGAGAGTGGGTTGAAGCTCTATTCACAAAGAAATACGATAAGTAAATAGTTCCCTCAAGAAGAATAAGCCCAGGAGCATTTGCTCCTGGGCATTAGACTATGAGAGACTTTATAAAGGATTTAAAATGAGCAAGTTTAGAAAAGTAGCAGAATTAGAAAACATCCCATCTCTTTTATCAAATAGTTTCATTCCAGAATTTAATGCAGATGAAGATCCATATGCAGAGCTTAGAAATAATTCCAGAGAGAATCAAATTAAGATTTCAAAGCAGTTAGGGTTTGAAAAAACTGCTGAAGTTAAAGAGAACAATTGGGAAAGAATTCAATCTGCAACAACATACAATGAAACAAGAGCATTATCATTTGAAGAAAGATTAGCTGAAACTGGCGATTTTTCAATTAATGCTATTAAAAGAGCTGGTAGTTCAAGCGATAATGGAATGAATGCTAGAACTACTACAAGTGGATTACAGGCATTTTCTGCTGACGATTACATGAACGCAATGCTCAGTAGAAGCGCTTCTATCTTTAATCCTGATATGATTGCTATTTCTGAAGAATTTATGAATTCGCAATCATCTACTAGCGAACAATCTATTGCTGATTTACAACAGAAGAGAGAAGCTTCAGTAAGTAAGCATAAATCTTGGGAAGCTAGCAAGATGAAGGAAATTGGCTCATTAAGAGGATCCAATGTTGTTTCAAATAGAGCACATTCTGTTCTTCGCACAAACACTGCATCAGAATACAATGGTTCTTTTGGAATGATCAATGTAGAATCCCTTGATCAAAGAGAAGCACAAAGATTAGCAAATATTAACAATAAGAGAGAGCAAAAGTTAGCCCTCAAAATGAATAGAAATGAAGATTTCGAATCCAGAGCTAATTTATCTGCTTCAACTATCAACGATATTTACAACAAAATTAATATTGATTTCGATGGTGATGAAGATTAGTCATGTCTGATGTACCACAATTTGGACTAGCATCTAACCCTGCTAATGGAATTAATAATATTCCATTAAATGAAACAAGTAATAGTGGAGTTAAACCTGATGAGTTAATTTCTTTGTTAAAAGAAATTGCTGCTGACCCAAATAGTGCCAAATCCTATAAAGATAGATTAGAAGATATTTACAGTAGGATTTCACCAGAGAATGAATCTATAAAGAATGATGTTAGTGTAATTATTAACTCTCTTTATCACGCAAGCAATCCTAGAAAAGTTACTAAGGACCCACAAACAGGTAAACCTGATAAGGGTCCTAAAGAACTATCTATCAATTTGATAAACAAGTTAAAAGAAAAGTATCCAGAAAAGGTTGAGGAAATGCCAAATTCAAAAGTAGCTTACAACCATAGAGTAGCACAAAAGAAGAAGAAAAAAACTCGTGGAAACCCATTTAGAGTTTTAATGGGTAAAGTGGGCAAATTATTAGACCATGGTGTAGAAAAGAAAGATATTGTTAGATATCTAGCTAAGTCAAACTATTGGACTAATGAAACTATTGAAAAAGCTGTAGACCTTGTTAAGGATTATAACAAGAAGAAGAAAAGAAAAGAAGAAGCCTCAGCAGATAATAATATTCGTACAGCATCTTTAGAACTTTATGAAACAACTCCAGATTTCACAAAAATGTCAACTGCTGAACTTATTACTCGTGTTCTTTTCTTAAGTTCTGTATTAAATACTAGTAAGAGCCACAATTCAGGTAAAGAGCCTATCAAAGATGGAGCTAAAGCACAATTAAAAGCTATCAAGGCTGCAATCAAAGCTAGAGGTTTTGATGAAGAAGAACTTCAGATGTTAGGTTTAGGATTAAAAGAAGATGCATAGTAAAAAATATAAAGTTACAATCACAACACAAAGCCCAGTAGCTATTGAAAATATGATTGGCGGGTCAGGTATTTTAGAAGCTCTTACTGATACTATTAAACATCCACTAGAGAGTCCATTTAGATTGTTGGATTTAGGTGATTTTGATCCAGAAGACGAAACAGTAGATGCTTTTAAGTCTATGGGTGGTCCTGCTGCTATTGTAGAAATGGCAGACAAACATGATATTCATAATCTTAAAGAATGTCATAATAAATTATCAAAAATTAGATTAGCTTCAAGAAGAGCAATCCTTAGATATGCTTTCTCTTCTATTAAGTCAGCAGAAGATAATAATGAAGTTGCTAATAAGATGGAAAAAGTAGCTTATAAGCTTCCTAGTGGTAGTAAAGGCTATCATCAAGTAGAGGCTCTTAAGGCTATTGATGAATTAATTAAAGATACATTAGATAGAACCGAATTATCAGCCTTAAATAATGCAAGAGGCTATGTTTTATCAGGTAATGAATATAAATCTGCTGGGAAGATTGTAAAGAGCTTATATGACGTTATTATGCCTACTACAAGATTAGCATATACATCATTAAGTACCCAGAATAATGAACCTTATTTATTATGTCCTAAAGGCAAGGTAGAACTAGGACATGCAGTACCTATGGAAATTAGTAAATGTAGAGAAAACTGCATCGACTCTAGAGTTTCCAAAGACGGTGTTGTAGCTTGTGCATATCAGGATTGGTTGCGTGTAGTTGCTGATTCCCATGAGAAGATGGAGAAGAGATTAAATACTACTAGACATCCATTAAATGAAGAAAATTTATTAAATCTTGTTGATGGAGAAAGATCTAAGAAACCAACCCTAAATGAGATTGGATATGAAGCTAGATTTGAAACATCTGAAAAGGGTGGACATAAAAATCCTGAATATAGCAAATCATTAGAATATATGTTAGGTGAAGCAAAGCCAAAGAACTTAGGTAGAAGAGAAGAAGAACCTAAGAAGAGAAGCAAAAAAGCACAAACAGATTCTACTAAGGTAATCAACGAACAACTACCACATGATGAGAATAAAGAATCCACAAGAGAAGAATCTTTAAGATCATTAAAAACACCTACATTCAATTTTAATAAAACAGTTCAAGAGAATTTAGATGATTCAAATTCATTAATCGCACATAGAGGTGAAATGGATAAGTTATATGCTGAAATCTTGAATACTAATGATGAACCAGAAACATCTATCTCAGAACAGATTAATAAAGATGCAGGTGATGGATCCGAAGATTCAACAGCACATATTTTGAATAAAACAGCTAAGAAAAAAGAAGAAGATTTATCATTTGATTCTGAATTATCAAAAGCTAGACATAATAAGTTTGATGATAAAACTATTGATGAATTATTAGCAGCTGAAGGTTTACATACATTCGAAGATGATGATTATAATGAATTTTATGAATCATTATTTGGTAGGAACAAGTAATTATGTGGTATAGATCTGCTTTTATCGGCGGTGGTGCAGTAAGCCCGCAACAACAAGCTATTAAAGATATGACTAATCAAATGTCTGATTTTGTTTTAGAACAAGGCAGAGAATTAGATGAATATTATGCTGAAGCTAAAACAGATCAAGCAGATCTATGGACACATCTAGTAAATAGAGATCATGCTGTTGGTTTTGATGCACAAGATGAAGAAGCTGGAGTAATTGAAGGACATGTAACTCAAGCAACTGAAGCTAGAAGACATCATCCAGGCTATACAAACCCAGAATTCACTACTTTGGAAAATCAATTAGAACCAGGTAGACATCAATCAAACAATACAAATATGCAAGAACAAGAAGCTACTAATGGTTTTATGCTTACTAGAGGTGTAGATGCATATAATTCTGGTAAAGGAGCTCTTATGTTCAAAGATCTTCCTTCTTCAAAAACATTAATTTAAAATAGGTATAATACCTTCAGAGGTATCTAGTGGCTGAAAAAGTATCATCGTTAGCTTCTGTAATTAAGACAGCAGCACAAACAGTAACAGGAGAAAGAATTCAAGGATCGGATTCTTTTAATATTGATCGTAATTATGCCAACAGTAGAATTACTACAGGTGTTGGAACTAGCGCATCAAGCAACTCCCAAAGAATGGCACAGATGAATGGTACTAGCAATATTACCACTAATCCTAATTTCTATTCACCATTCCTTACTGCAACATCATTCCAAATCCCAAATGCCCGAAGAGAAGTATATTTATGGGCTAACTGGTGGAGAAATAATGAGCCGAAGATTGCAGCTGCCATTAACTTCTACACAAACTACCCTTTCTCTGGATGGAAACTAGAATGTTCTTCCTCATATGTAAAAGATTACTATGAGAAATTAATCCAGAAATTAAACTTTCAAAAATGGCTTCCAGAAATTTCAAAAGTATACCATTTATTAGGAGATACTTTTGTTTTATTGTCTATTGATTGTCCTCACTGTCATGGTTCTAACTGGGATGAGGATAAGAATGAAGCTTGTTCTCATGACGGAGCTACATGGAAATCTATCAGTATTTTAAATCCTGATAATGTTCTTAAAATGCCAGGATTAATTGATCAGGAAGGTTCATACGCATACAAACCAAGTCCTGAAGAAATTCGTATCGTTAATGAAAGATCACCAAAAGATTTATACGATGCTATTCCAGATTCTATTAAAAAAATGATTATGAAGGGAGAGCCTATTAAGCTCAACCCTATTTCAATCAAACATTTTAAACATGGCTCTAATCCTTGGGAAGATTATGGTACTCCTCTAATTCGTCCATTATTTCCAACATTAGCATATAAAGATAAGTTAAGACAATCTCAATGGTTAGTAGCTGAGAGACATATTCTTCCTATTAAAGTTGTCAAAGTTGGTAATGATAATAGACCAGCATCACAAGAAGATCTAGACAATATTCAAGAAGAATTAGCAGCTGTTGCAAATGATCCTAACTTAACATTAGTAACACACCATGCATTTGATTTTGATTATGTGGGAGCTTCTGGTAAAGTTCTTCAGCTTACAAATGAATATGAATTAATTGATCAAGAAATTCTAGATGGTGTAATGCTTAATAAGGCTCTTCTTAATGGTGAAGGTCCTACATATGGTAATGCTCAGGTAGGTCTTCTTGCAATGGCTCAAAGATTAGAGACATTTAGAAGAGAAGTAGCTCACTGGATTGAAGAGCAATTATTTAAACCTGTAGCAGAATGGAATGGATTTGTTGCTGAGGGTGAACGTGGTCAAGAAGAATATATTTACCCAACAATCAAATTCGATGATTTACAGTTAAGAGACGACACTGGTAAGTTGCAGATGCTTGTTACAGCAAACTCTAATGGTGTTATTTCTAATATGACATTGATTGAAGCATTTGGTTTAGATCCTGATCAGGAAATTGAAAGATTAAGATTTGAACAAGGTGCTAATTTCGTTACTAATCCTAATATTGCAAACACTGATATGAATAATGGATTTAGTAGCGGAGCAGTAACTGGACAAGGATTCGGAGCACCACCTGATATGGGAATGGGAGCTCCTGGTATGGGTATGACTCCTCCTCCTCCGGGTGGTATGGGAATGACACCTCCTATGGCCGGTACTAAACAACACAATTATAGATTAGCAGCTAGTGTTTCTAATGATATCTATAATAGTATAACTGGCGAATTTCAAAAAGCTAACAATGAAAGATTCGCAAGCAAGAGATATAAATCAGCAGCTCATGAAGGATTTATTAAAAGTATCAGACCAGTAAGTGGAAGAGGTAATGTTGGACCTTTACCTGATGAATATGATGGTTATGGGGTTGATTTAGTATCTCCTGATTTTGGTGGTATTTACTCTGATCCTATCAATTATGTAGCTCAATTTAGATTCTCTTCTTTTGAATATTCTAATGATGAAGAAATTAGAACCAAATTTGCAAAGAAGAAATTAGCAAGACCACCAGCACAAATGTATACATCTTTAGAAAGACATTTATATAGCTTATTATTATCTATGAATATGCCTTTCGGAATCTATGCACAATATACAGCTGGACCAAGTATGGATTATCAATTAGATGCTGCTATTCCAGAATTAAATATTGGTATAGAAGCAGATGGTGAAATCTGGCATAATAATCCTGATAAAATTACAAAAGATAAACGTAGAGATGCAGAATTAGCAGCTAACGGATGGACTATTATTAGATTTACGGATAAAGAATTAAAAGAACATACTCAAGATGTTATTAACGTAATAAATCAAGCAATAAGAAAGAAAACTGGAACACTACAAAACGGTGAGCAGGTTTTATAATTAGCTTTATTCCTGTACAAGAACCTGCAATGCAGGTTCTTTTCTTTTAATCGTACAGGAAAAAGTATAAATAATCTAGAAGAAAAAAAGAGCAAACAAATCAATTGAGAAGATTGATTGGAGATACTATATGCTTAAAACAGCTAGGGGTGGAAAGATCACCATTAATAGTTTTATTATTGAAGAGGATAGAAATCAAGCAAGAGATTATATGCTTAGATGCGCTTCTTCAAATGTTAGAGAAGCTTATAAATTAGGACTACAATCTCTTTATGCTGATCCTGAAGATGTTTTATCTAAATATAAAGATTTTGACATTGTTAAGGAGATGAAAGCTAGAAAGGGTGCTAAATTACTTTGGGTAAGAGCTAGAGCAATTGATGCAGATGTAGATAATGCTAATGGTGATTATTTTAGTAAAGAAGAACTCCTAAAAGAAGTTGAAATTAAAGGCGAAAAAATCCCATCCTATAAAACATTCGAAGGTGTACCAATCTATACCAACCACAAGAATGATGATATTGAACAAGCCAAAGGAATGGTTGTTTATGCAGAATGGGATGACAAAGAAAATTGCGTATACTGTACTTTCTTTGTAGACGAAGAAGCTTATCCAGATATTGCTCGTAATATTAGAACAGGTGTAATCCATGATGTTTCTATGGGTGCTAGCGTAGAATGGGGTGTTTGTTCTAATTGTGGAAATAAAGCTTACACAGAAAAAGATTATTGTGATTGTTTGAAAAAATGGAAAGGCAAAAAACATCCTTCCACAAACAAAAAAGTATACGAAAAGAACTACGGTATCAAGTTTATTGAATTATCTTGTGTAGGAGATGGTGCTTTTGACTCCTGTGAAATTCAAGAAATTTATGATCAAGATGATGTATTAAGTGCTGCTGGAGAAATCGAAAAGAAAGCAGCAGAGATTAACGCTAGTATTGTTCTCGCATCCTCAAATATTACAGGGGATAAAAATACTAGAGTAGCTTTAGAAAGTTGTTTAAGACAAGTTAAAGCTACATCAACAACAGCGGTAAGATTATCACAGTCAGTAGGAACATTAGTAGGTGGTCAATTAATGGCTGCTCCTGGTGCTGGTCAAAATGCTACTGTGGCTGCTGTTCTTCAAGCTTTAGGAATTGATGCAAGATCAGGATTAAATATTCTTGACTTAATTAATCTTTCATTAAATTTCTTAGAAGTTGCAGTGATGAATATGTTTGCTAGAAAAGATAATGTTGATTTAGCTCATGTAGGCAAAATCACAAAATCAATGGCAGAACTACAAAACACTATGCAAGATATGATTGATGATGGTATTGATATGGGAGGACAACAACAGCAACCTCTCAATCCACAAGCTCCACAACAAGCACAACAACAACCAGTAGCTCCTGCATCATATGTACAAGGAACTGTAGGTAAGCTAATTGAGCCATCTATATATCAAAACGAACCAATTGGAGGAAGTGCAGTAACCGCTTCATCTTCTCTTAATTTGGTATGGGCTTCTCGTGATGGTAAACGTGAGGTATTTGCCAGCAGAAATCAAACAAGCAATAAATCTAATTTATTAGCTCTTGTTAATAATATTTCTGAATTAAAAAATGCTATTGGAGATAATTCATCTTTAGTAGCTGCCACTGATAACGTTGTAAGAAAAGCTTCACAACGTAATCTAAATTTTAGAACAAATACGCCCCAGTCTAATTGGGCGGAGGATAAAAATCAAATGGATCACTTTGCTAAAATTGCATCAGAACAACGCAACAAGTTAGCAGCCGCCGTGACAATCGATTTTAAGGTTGAAGATGGGGCTGGTAACAGAGTTGTACTTTCAACAGATGGCACTATTTCTGGCTATGTTAATGGTCAGAAAGCTAACTGGGAACCAATTCTAACCGAAGAAGCACTCAACCTTATGGAATCTGGTCAAGGTACTAGAGTTGCTGCTAACCTTCTTAAAGAATTTGGTAAACATGTTAAGACCGCATTAGTTAACCCTTCTGTTTCAAAAGATATTAAAGAAGTTGAACTCGAAGGTATGAGAAAGCATGATGAATATGCTACTTTAGAAGAAGAACTCGGTGGTAGTAGAGCTAAAGGTTATGCTAGAACAGATTCTAAGCATGATAAGACTAGAGAAGAACTTCTTTCAGGCTCATATTACAGTGATAGACAAGGCGAGCAAAACGAAATTAGAGAAGTATTGCTCGGAGATGCTGGTTTATATTCAAGAAAAGTAAATGATGCTGATGTTAAGCAATCATTATCTGAATTAGTAGCTAGCGTTAATAAGGGTGTAGATGTAAAAACACTTCAGGAAAGATTAGAAGCATGTAGAGTAGAAGGTAAAGCTTCTGCATCTGTAGTTATGGCTTCTGCAATCAGAGCATTAGGAAAAGCTGTAGTAACTGCTTTTGCAACTCCTGATGAAGTTATGGATTCTGCATCAAAACTTTCACAAGAACCAATGCTCCCTGAAATGATCGAAACATCTTCCATGGGTGCTGAAGATAGAAGCAAGGATCAAGCAAGAAACGAATTCTTTAAGAAAGATGTAGAACCAAAGAATTCAGTAACCGCAGTTCTAGAAGAATTGGGAGCTGCTGTCGAAGGTTCTGATATCACTGCTTCTGATCTTGCTAATGCTATCTCAGTAGCTGTAGAAAATCAAGAAATTACCAAAGAAGGTGTCAAGAGAATTGCTGAACTTCTTATGGGTGAATCTGCTCCTTCTGTAGACGGTGAAATGCCAGCTCCTTCAAGAACCGAAGAATTAAAGGCTGCACTCGATTCCGCATTAACCGAAGATGATAATATTGCTACAGTAGAAGAACTTAAGAGTGCTATTTCCGCTCTTGCAATGTCATCCGAAGATACATTAGCAACTCCTGAAGATGTTGTTGATGAAGTTGGCGGTATGAGTGATGCTGATCTTATGGACGGTATCAACAAAGCTAAGACAGCTTCTGCAGTAAATGCAAGACTTAAGGCTAGAGCTAGAAAAGAATTCTGGGGTTCTAGAGTTGCATCTTCTAAGGATATCAAGACTAATGTATTAGGATGGCTAGCTGATTATGCTATCAACTACAATATTCCAACTAGAACTATCACAGCTGCAACAAGAAAACTTATTGAGAATCCTGTAGTTGCAGAAAAGTTGATTGCTAAGGCTATCAAGGTCAAGCAGAATGCAGAAAGAACTGCAGCTATGACTGTAACCCAAGAAAAATCTGAATGTATTAGATTCTATTGCCGTACAGAAGATCTTGGTGGATTAAACAGCAGCGACGAAGGTTTTGATGATGCATTTAGATCCAAAGCGATGGAAGTATTACAAGCTAATGGTTTCCAAGTAGATTCTAATACATTTGCATTCACTGATCTTAATGTTACTGCTAATGGCGATATTACAGCTACAGTATCTACAAGAACAACTAAGTCATTCGATGTAGAAAAATCCATGGATGCGGAAGCTATGCCTGTTGAAGGTGATATGCCTGTAGTTATGACAGAAACAGCTAGAATCGCAAAGAAGAATCTAAGAAGCAATATTATCAGTAAGTATGCTCAGATGGCTCCAGGCGCTGCTCCTATGGGCGGTGGAATGGGAGCTGGTATGGGTGCTCCTATGGGCGCTCCAGCTGCTCCAGATCCTATGGCTGGTGCTGATATGCAAGGTGGAGATTTAGGTATCTCTGCATTAACTCAAGATGCTGCTGATATGGGTGGAGAAAATGCAGATGCAATGCCTGAACCAGGTGCTAAGAAGCCATGGGGAAGTATCTGTCCTGTTTGTGGATCAGATGATGTAGATTTAGCTGAGTCTGAAGGATCATGTAATTCTTGTGGATCTAAGTACAAGGTTACAATGACCATCGAACTCATTTCTGATGGACAGGGTGGAATGGGTTCTACTGAAGAAGCTGAACCTGCTCTTGGAGAAGAACCAGCGTTAGGTGCTGATACAGGATTAGGCGCAGCAACTGCTCCTGCTCCTATGGGTGCTCCTGCAGCTCCTATGGCTCCTGCAACCCCAGGATTAGCTCCTGCAGCGTCTGCTAAGGCTATGTTTAGATTAGCTACAACAGTTGATTCTGATGTTTATCTTAGAACTGCTATGCCAGACTTCAATAAGGAAGCTGAATTGAGATTACCAGTAGGTATGATCTGCCCAGCTTGTGGAAATAGAGAAGCTAGCAAGGTAAAGAATTCTACATTCTGTCATGATTGTGGAACCATGTCAAAGACATCAATCAGAAAAAATAAGAATAATCCAGCTCTACTTGATGTAGATATTACTTGGATTGACTAACAATTAACAATAAAAGCAGGTCTAAGGACCTGCTTTTATTGTTTTAATGAAAAATATGCAGGAAAAAACTGTATATTTTTAGAATAGAGAAAGAGATCCTGATAACTCAGGAAATGATAATTTTCATAAGGGAAGCAGCGACAGATGAAAAATAATAAGACGAACACCTTGAAATCTTCAAGATTCGCTGCTCTTAAATTGGCAGAAATTAAAGCTACAGATAAGGAAGATATGTCAGCATGTGTTGCTGATATGCAAAAATTTGCATCATTATCATCCGATGAAGCTATGGTTGTTGCCGGTGCTTTAAGAGCTAAATATCTTCCTAGTATTGCCAGACAAGCTGGTTTAGACGAAGAAGCTATTGTTAATCTTGATGAAGGTGAAGAATCTGCTAGCTTCGCAGAAGATTTAAATAACGATCATGATGTGGAAGATTTTTCCATGGAAGATGATGAAGATGATGTCATGGGCGACGATGACGACGATTTAGACATTGATTTAGATGATGATAATGGCGAAGAAGATGATGATGACATTGCCACATTTGAAATAGAAGTTCCCGCTGATATGATCGAGGCCGCTCAGAAAGCTGTGCAAGAAGCTCTCGACAAAGTCTTAGGCGGAAATGCTGATGTAGATGTTGATTCTGATGAAGATGATATGGACACATCTGATGATGACGAAATGGCTGAAGAGCCAGAAATGCACACTGAGGAAGAAGATATGGACAAGAAAACTCTTGCTGCAAGAAGAGCTATGAGAAATGAACTTCTCAAGAAGGCTGCAGCTGAAGAAGCCGAATATCCATCGGCAGAATCATTTAAGTATAACGATGGTTTAGCACAGTATGAACCTGCAGTAGATTATCCTACAATGCAGATGGAAGACAGTGCTGGAAACTCCTTGAAGGATGAGAATCCAACATTTGATAAGACAAAGGTTCCAACAAATAATCCTGGTAATCTTGCTTTCCCTGAATCTATGGACGTTGTTCATATGGAAGGTGGAGAGAAAACTCTTGAATATGTTGTTGATTGGAAAAAGCTCGAAAATCCTTCAGAGGGTGTTGATGTTGAAACCCCTGAAATCCCAACCCAGATGGATTTAGCTCCAAGAAAAGCTACTGCATCTGAAAAGCATGATGTAGTCTGCCAAGACTGCAAATCTTCATTAAGACTCTCTCAGGAAGAGATTGATGCAGATGTACCATGCCCACATTGTGAAAAGAAGAAGAGCGAAAAGAGTGCTCAGGCAGTTGATTTCGGCGACCTCGAAGAGAAGCAGACTGCTGTTTCCACAGGTGTTGAAGAAGCAACAGATTCCCTCGATTCCCTCAAGAGACTTGCTCCTGCGTCAGTAGAAAAAGCAAGAATCACCACTTCTTATTCATGCGCTTCCAAGCTTGCTATTGCTGGCATTATTTCTATGGACGAAGTAGATGCATATGCAGAGCAAATGCTTAATGACAACTTGAAAGCTGACGCTATGTTACGTCAGACCAAGCTTCTTCTTAAGGCTGCACAAACAAGTGTAGAAAGAGTAGCTTCTGCTGCTTCTGAGAAGATGAACGTCCGCACTGCATCAACAGTCGGCATTTCAACATCACCTGCACTATCAGTAACTAATAGTGCTGCTCTAGACATCCAGAATGCCCTTAAGGGTACATGGTCAATGCCTAAAATCGAGGATTAATCCTCACCACAAATCTATAGGAGAATAAAATAATGGCAATTCGTGCATTAAATAGCGTAGTTGTTGCAAACTACGATTGTTACGCAGATGGCACAAACACCTTCTTAGCTGGTGCTCCACTTATGTTGGACTCAACTAACAAGGTCGTTGCTGCTGACAGAAGCAATTCTGCATTCAATACATTGGTACAACAGTTGGGACGTTTCGTTGGTTTCGCTTCTGATGACAGAGCAAGAACCGGCGCTACAATGATCCTCAACGATCCGGTCGGTGCTTCTTACACCGATGCTAACGGCGTTATGGTTGCTAATGTTAATGGTTGGTACAAGGTTTCTAAGAGAGCAATCGGCGATTTCATCGACGAGCCTGTTACAACTGTAACCAACCCTACCGCTGGCTCAACTGGCTACGAAGGCCCACGCAGAGGCGTTGGCGTTTACAACACCCCAGGTGGACAGTTTATCACTGACCAGTACGTTGCTGTTGCAACCAATGGTGTTAACGCTGATGCAGGTTCTGCTATCACTTTCGCTGCTGGTGATCTACTCACCCCAGGCGCTGGTGCTAACAAGGGCAAGCTTGTCAAGATCACAGCTGCTAACTTCGGTGTCGATGGCATCGTTGTTGGCCGTGTCGATTCATTCGATGCAGCTGCTGGTCTTCTTTACTTCACCCAGTTATCTACAAGATAATCGGTAGCAGAATAGTATAAGGAGAAAATAGAAAAATGTCTATGATTAAAAGAAATGTAAATGAGCAGAGAGAGCAGATCATTGCGATGGCTCTTGAGACTGCCGAAGGTCGCACAGCTTTAGCACAGGCTATGGTTGAGCCAATTAAGACCTCCCTCATGTACCAGGCAATTGGCCGTAAGCTTCTTATGGTTGATGAGCTCCCACAGGGTGCTCTTGCTCGTTACGAGAGAGACGTAGCTGTTAAGTCTTACGTCATTCCTAAGAGAGGCGCTGTCCCAACAGCAGAAGTAGAAGCAGAAGAAATTCTCGTTCCTACAATCGAACTCGCTGCTCATCCTCAGATTCGCTTAAATGAGATTCGCCAGCGCAGATTCTACATTGTTGACCGTGCTCAGGTCCGTGCTAAGGATTCCCTTCAGCGCCAGGAAGATACTGAAGTATTCAAGGTCATCAATGCAGGTGTTCCAACTGACCAGTCCATCTCTGTATCTGGTACCCTCCAGCCAGAGAACATCAACCTTGCTCTTACCCTTATCGAAGAGCACGAGTTGATCGGTGCTAAGGTTGTTCTTCATCCTCAGCGCTACAAGGACATCAGAAACTGGGGTAAGGAATTCTTCGATGAGGCAACTCAGAGAGATATCCTTATGACTGGTCTCTATGGCCACATCTACTCTGCAGACATCCACGTCAGCACCATGGTTCCAAAGAACTCTGTTTACGTATTAGCTCCAGCACAGTTTGTTGGTGCAATGCCAATCCGCCAGGATATCACAGTTCTTCCAGCTGACGATCCAAAGAGACTCCGCTTAGGCTGGGTTGTTTACGAAGAATTAGGCTTCGCATTAATCAACGACTACTCTGTAAGTCGTATCAGCGTTGCATAATCTGTAAACTAGATTTATAAAATAAAGGGAGATTATTTCTCCCTTTATTTTTTTAACATAACAACAACCACAAAAAAAGAGGAGAATAAATCTCCTCTTTTTTCAATTATCAATCTTGAATGTCAATAATCATCTTCATCATATTCATCATATTCATCGTATATATCACTATTTGTATAAAGATTTAATAGATCTCTTCTTGTTTGTTTTTCGAACAAATCATCATAATCACTTCTACCTCTATCAAATGTAGCGTCATGACTTTGTTTTTTAGCTTTTTCGCTTCTATTATCAATAATTAAGGCTTGATTTGAAGAATCTGTTTCGTATACATTGAAATTAATCCCATATGTATCATCAAAATATTCCGTAGATTTATATGGATTCTTTAAAGATGGTGTTTTTTTAGCTGTAGAATCAACTCTTAGGGTGTATGCATTATTATATGGACCTTCACCACCAGTAACTTTTCTTTCGCCCATTCTAGAAGCTAGTTCATGGATCATTTCTTTTAATAATGTCTTTCGATTTTCACTATGGAAGAAATCATTAGATCCTGTTTCAAAAGAATCAAAGCAGACATTACCAAAACTATCTTCCCATACATAACTTTGCATATGTATTTTGCCAGTTTTATCTTCTACAACAAAGAAGCAAGCTTGTGGAGATATTTGACCATCAAATGCAGAGGTATAAGCTTCACCTTCTGGATGTTGGCAGCAGCTAGTATATTGTCCTAAGAACATACCTCTAGTATCACTTCTTGGTAAAAATCTAGCTGTATATTTTCCTCTTGTTGAAGTATTATCGATGGCCCAATCTGGCATAGGTACAGATTGACTATCCATAAATATTTGTTCAAGTACTTCATATTTATGATGAGCGATAGCATTTTGTTCTTGTTCACTTCTATTGCTATATCTATCTATAAAAGAATCAAAATGTTCTGAAAATTCAACAGCAAAATTACTATCTTTTGGTTGTAAATGGATCAATCTATTTGTAAAGTTATCATATTTAATAAACTTAACTAAATCGGTTGGAGAATATTGTTTCGATAATTCTGATACTCTTCCTGAAATTTTCGTATTAGTTGTTGCATCTATAAATGAAATATTTCTGTTCCAACCTGCAATGATAGTTTTAATTAAATCTTTTGTTGTTGCTTGATAATTTTTTAGGAAATATTCTTTAGCACCTTTTAAGTATTTTGCATTTTCTGGCAACATATTAGCCAGTCCGTTTAAAGTACCATTAATTTGATTAGAATCCAGTTCAACAAATTTTGTTTTATTTTCAGGATCATCTTTTGTTCTGTCTGGATTAAAATGTTTAACAGTTACAAATTTATTTAATCCTTTTTCGCTTTCATTGCCAAAGAATTCTGTTATTCTTAATATATTTTTAATTTGTTCATCATTTATATTTTTTAAATTAATATTGTTTGATAATTCTTGTTCTATTTTTTTATTGATATCCAGAGGTTCTATGTTATATTCTTTATTTAGTACTTCATCTAAAACATCAAATAATATATCATATTTATTATTTTTTGTTTGTTCTAAGAGGAACATTCTAACTTTATTTTTTGCATCAGAATTATTTTGTAAGCTGGCAAAAAATCTCACTTCTGATTCGGTATAGCCAAGAATACTTTCATAATTTTCTTGAAATTCGATAGGATTTGCAAATTGTGTAGTATTTAAACCATATGGAAGCGTGTTATTTCTTTCTTCTTCAGGAGTTTTTGTATACCAATTAATAAGCCAATTTGCTTGTTTTATTTGGGTGTCTAAATTATTAAATTCTCTATTTGCAACATTTAAGTTTTCTTTATTTTTATCATAAATGTTTTTAAGTGAATCATTTTTATCATCTATCAAAAATCCATATTCTGTAGGTGATATGTTTTTAGAGAATTCAGGTAATGATATATTATCTTTCTTATATGAACTCTCAATATATTT
>JACCDJ010446300.1_pt1 | contig 24212 bp, 24 predicted proteins | sample 7444481 | NCBI WGS metagenome assembly JACCDJ01 (sample SAMN15323435, study PRJNA562643) | freshwater metagenome | isolation source: river surface water | place: USA:Blue River Watershed | collected 2017-08-15 | reverse complement strand
ATCACGCCCACACGGCCTTTGGTGTCCCTGAAAACAACCAGGTCTTCTCCTAAAATTCGCGCTTTGATGGGGGCTCCGTCGGGCTCAGAAACCTCTTCGATCAAACAAATGGCAATCCACTGTCGGCGCATGAGTTGCCCCATGGGCGCATTGCCTTCGACACGGCACAACAAGTCATTTTCTTCGGGGGTTATCATGATTCTTAAATTCTCTGAGACATTCAAACATAGGGGTTATTTTTTAGACGGTTGCGCAATTATTCTTAGGTAACTAAGATAATACAAAAATGTTGATCTTTGTCAAGTGACACACTGACAAGACCTTTTTTCACAATCGTTTTTATTCAACCCCTCATCAAATGACGCAAGTGCTTGATTCAGATTTAACGCCTTTGCTTGTTCAAGACAAACGCCAAGTGGCAAAGGACATTTGGTCATTTAGGCTGGCCCACCCCGAGGGACAAAGCTTGCCCGCGTTCAAAGCCGGCGCACACATCACGGTTCAAACGCCAGCGGGTCAGCGGCGCAATTACTCGTTGTGCAACGACCCCTCAGAAACCAGTTTTTGCGACATAGCCATCAAACTAGAGCACAAGGGTCGCGGTGGCTCACGCAGCATGATTGAACAAGTTCAAGTGGGACAAATGCTGCAGACCAGCGCGCCCAAGAACGATTTCGAACTGCTCGACCCCGCACATGAAGTGATCTTCATTGCGGGCGGCATTGGCGTAACGCCTCTACTGTCAATGGCCAGACAAATGGCCAAGCTTCAGCAAGCAGGTGGACAAGGGCATTTCCGCTTTTACTATTGCGCAAGGGATGCAGAAGGTGCGGCCTTCATGCCCGAGTTGCAAGCACTCCAAAATGCTGGCGAAGTCAGTTTTCATTTTGATGACGGCAATCCCGATGCAGGTCTGGACTTTTGGCCCTTGCTAGAAAAACCCAGCCAAGCCCACATTTATTGCTGTGGTCCGCAAGGCCTCATGGATGCTGTGAAAGACATGAGCGGCCATTGGCCACAGGGCCGTGTGCATTTTGAAAGCTTTGGCGTCAATGCTGCGCAACAAGCCACCAACAGCCCGTTCCAAATCAAGCTGTCCAAGTCACAAACTGTGCTGCCCGTTGCAGAAAACGAAAGCATTCTGGAAGCGCTTCGCAAAGCAGGACACCGCGTGCCCAGTTCTTGTGAAAGTGGTACCTGTGGCAGTTGCAAAACAACCTTGGTAGCCGGGCAAGTAGACCACCGCGATTTTGTTCTGTCCGATTCAGACAAGTGCAATCACATCATGGTGTGCGTTTCACGCGCCAGCCAAGCCAACGATCTAATTGAGATTGATCTTTGAGCACAACTTCAAACTCAAGCACATGACGCAAGCCCACATTCCCCCTCTCAAGATTGGCGTTGCAGGCCTGGGCCGGGCATTCACCTTGATGCTGCCCACCTTCTTGCAGGACTCACGCATTCAGATGGTAGCGGCCACCGATCCCATTGCCAGCGCCAAAGCACAATTTGAAAAAGATTTTCAAGCAGTGACCGTTGAAAGTGTGGCCGAGTTGTGTGCCCTCAAAGATGTTGAAGTGGTCTACATTGCCACACCCCATCAATTTCATGCAGAGCATGTGGCGCTGGCCGCGCAACACGGCAAGCATGTTTGGGTTGAAAAACCCATGGCCATTTCGTTGGAAGAATGCACTCGCATGATGAACGCATGCCAGCAAGCTGGCGTCCAACTCATGGTGGGGCACAGCCACAGTTTCAATGCACCTGTATTGCGTGCGCGACAACTCATTGCGTCGGGCCAGTTGGGTCAAGTGCGCATGATCACGGCACTCAACTACACAGACTTTTTGTACCGACCCAGACGCCCAGAAGAACTCAACACCTCATTGGGCGGCGGTGTGATTCACAGCCAGGCCGCCCATCAAATTGATGTGGTGCGCTTATTGGGTGGCGGCAAAGTGTCTAGCGTACAAGCCTGCACCGGCCAATGGGATGCCTCGCGCCCTACTGAGGGAGCTTACAGCGCTTTGTTGTTGTTTGAAAACGGCGCATTTGCCAACGTCAGCTACAACGGACATGGTCATTTCGACAGCGATGTGTGGATGGACCATGTGGGTGAAATTGGCAACGACAAGCCAGCGTCAGAAATCGAACAGCGTTATGGCCAGGCCAAAAAAAGATTGGCGTCTGCGCAAAGTCCAGAGCAAGAATCCGATCTCAAGGCCGCTCGCAATTATGGCGGCCCTGAATACGCACCAACGGCCATGAGTGCCAACGCATTTCAGCACTTTGGCCCTGTGGTGGTGAGTTGCGACAAAGGTGACATTCGCTTAACGCCGCACGGCATTTGGGTTTATGGTCCCGACAAAGTCTATTTTGATGAATTGTCAGCGCCGGCCTATCCGCGCAAAGAGGTCATTGACGAATTGTTTCAAGCCCTCAGACATGCAAACCCTCTGGTTCACAACGGAGAATGGTCCAGGGCCAGTACCGAAGTGTGTTTGGGCATTCTGCAGGCAGCAAAAAGTCAACAGGCCGTTAAAATGCAACACCAAGTTGGAGTGCCACATGGCCACTGAAATTCCAGGCAATACGCAAAGTATTTTGAAGCATTGGCATGAATCTGTGCCCGATGATCGCCTTGCGCATTTGGTCAGAGACACCGGCCGAGCCTTCAGCAAACGGCTTCAAGTGAGGTTGCAAAAGCACAATGTGCCATTTGGCCATTGGACTTTTTTGCGTATTCTTTGGTCCTCAGATGGGCTGACGCAAAAGGAACTGAGCGATTTGGCCGGCGTGATGGAACCCACCACCTTCAGCGCCATCAAAGCCATGGAAGAGTTGGGCTATGTCACACGGACTCAAAAGCCAGACAACCGAAAAAACATGTACGTACACCTGACACCCAAGGGCAAAGCTTTAAAGAAAGTTTTGGTGCCCTTGGCTGTGGATGTCAATCATGTTGCCATGCAAGGTGTGTCCGATGAAGATTTGGCCACCACACGCAAGGTACTTTTGAAAGTGCTTGAAAATTTAGCACTGGAAGAAGTGCAGATGGACAAGCGTCCATCTGGCCATTAACTGCTAAACAAGAAGTTCATCACGTCGCCGTCTTTGACGACGTATTCCTTGCCTTCAGCGCGCATCTTGCCAGCGTCTTTGGCACCATGCTCGCCCTTGTAGGCAATGTAGTCATCGTACGAAATGGTTTGCGCACGGATGTAGCCTTTTTCAAAGTCAGTGTGAATGACGCCAGCCGCTTGTGGGCCTGTATCACCAACATGGATGGTCCAAGCGCGGACTTCTTTCACGCCGGCAGTGAAGTAGGTTTGCAAACCCAGCAGCGAATACGCTGAACGAATCAAACGATTCAAGCCAGGCTCGGATTGACCCAATTCCTCCAAGAACATTTGGCGATCTTCATCCGACATCTCAGACATTTCAGCTTCCAACTTGGCGCAGATGGCCACCACCGGTGCGTTTTGAGCGGCCGCATAGGCCTTCAACTTATCGAGCAGAGGGTTGTTCTCAAAACCATCTTCGGCCACGTTGGCCACAAACATGGCAGGCTTGGCAGTGATCAAGAAGAATTGGCTCAGCATAGGTCTCTCTTCTTTGCTGAATTCAATGGTGCGAACAGGCTTGCCTTCGTTCAAAGCTGCCTGGCACTTTTCCAAAATGGCCACCAACTTGATGGACTCTTTGTCGCCAGAACGCGCCGTTTTTTGCACGCGGTGAAGGCCTTTTTCTACAGCTGTTAAATCGGCCAAGCACAGCTCGGTCTGGATCACCTCAATGTCGGAGATGGGATCGACACGGCCGGCCACATGGATGACGTTGTCGTCTTCAAAGCAACGCACCACATTGATGGTGGCGTCGGTTTCGCGAATGTGCGCTAAGAATTTATTGCCCAAGCCTTCGCCTGTGCTGGCACCGGCGACCAAGCCCGCAATGTCGACAAACTCCACAATGGCGGGCACGATGCGCTCTGGACTGATGATGGCGGCCAACTCTTGCAAGCGGGGATCGGGCACTTCCACCACGCCGGTGTTGGGCTCGATGGTACAAAAAGGATAGTTTTCGGCCGCAATGCCAGCTTTGGTCAGGGCGTTGAAAAGGGTGGACTTGCCAACGTTGGGCAGGCCCACAATGCCGCATTTGAGGCTCATGGAAGACTTTCTTGGATTCTGCGAATAATCCGTGATTTTAAAGGGTGCGCGTGGTCTAATTTCTCACCATGACAGTCAATCAGGCTTCTTGCACCCTCAGTTCTCCCTGTCCACGCCTGCGAGTGGTGGCTGTGGTTTTGGCTGCTGGCACAGCCTCGCGAATGGGCGGCAGGCCCAAAAGCTTGCTTCAAAGGGAGGGCCAAACGCTCTTGGCCAGGCTTTTAACGCAGCTGGCGCAGGCTGGCATTGACCACACCGTATTGGTTTTGGGGCACCATGCCCAACTCATGCAACAAGCCCTGCAAGACGCTTTGTTAGACCTTTCCGGGCCCTCAAACCGCCCCTCCATGCAGCTTCATACTGTGGTCAACCCCAGCCCTGAAGCTGGCCAAAACAGCTCCCTGCATTTGGGGCTGGCCAAGGCACAAACCCTGAATCCAGAATGGCTCATGGTGGCCTTAGCCGACCAACCTCTCTTGGAAGCCGCCGACTTGAAAAATTTAATAGCGGCGGTCAAACAAGCCCCCTTGGGCACTCAAATGTTGCAACCCGCCGTCAATGGGCAGCCTGGCAATCCCGTCATGTTGTCAAACAGCGTCATGCAGGCCCTGTTGCCAAATCCGAATTGGGGTGGCAAAGAATGGCGCCAACAAAATCCGCAACATGTACACATGTGGCCCAGCACCAATGCCCATTACTGCATCGACATGGACACGCCCGAAGACATTGCAAAGCTGGCGCAAGAATATGGCATTCAGCTGACTTGGGGGCAGACAAGCTGAACGCCTTCTACAATGTCCATCATGGTTTCAACTTCTGCCCCTTCAGCTGCCCCTTCTACTGCCGCAGCTCCTTTCGCCAAGCCATCAGACACCCGCTTTGACGTTTGCATTCGCGGTGCCGGCATTGTGGGCCGCAGCCTAGCGCTCTTATTGGCTGCTCAGCGTTTGCGCGTGGCATTGGTTCACCAACCCGCCAATCAAACAGCGGGCCACAGTGACGTTCGCGCCTACTCGCTCAACCTGGCTTCGAAACAATTGCTGACCGATCTAAGGTGTTGGCCAGAAGGCGCTGCTTGCACGCCCATTCTCAAAATGCACATCGAAGGCGACCAAGGCGGCGATCTCGATTTCGATGCAAGCCAACAAGGCGTTGAAGCGCTGAATTGGATGGTGGATGTGCCCAGCTTAGAAAAAAATCTGGCTGCAGCAGTAAGTTATCAACCTCTGATTGAAGAGCGCAATGAACCCGTCAATGCACCATTGACCGTCATTTGTGAAGGCCGCGCCAGCCAAACCCGCGCAGAACTCGATGTGCAGTTCGATGTCAAACACTATGCGCAGCATGCGTTGGCCTGCCGCATCCAAACAGCAATTTCGCACGGCCAAGTGGCCAGGCAGTGGTTTCAAAATAGCCATGGTCCAGAAATTCTGGCCTTCCTCCCCATTGGCGGTGAAAGCAGCAACGAATGGGCCATTGTGTGGTCTCTCACCCCTGCTCGTGCGCAAGCGCTTTTAACTGTTGATGCCGAACAATTTTGTCAGCAACTTTTGACCGCCAGTCAGGGCATTGCTGGCAGCATTCAACTCAGCAGCGACCGCGCAGTTTGGCCCCTGCAATTGGCTCGTGCAAACAAATGGACTGGCCACATGCCATCCGCGAACAGTTCCCTGCCTGCGCAAGCTTTTGCGCTGGCTGGTGATGCTGCACACACCATTCACCCACTGGCTGGGCAAGGCTTGAACATTGGCTTGGGTGACATTCAGGAATTGGCACGCGTCATTCAGGCCAAAGAATTTTGGCGGCCACTGAACGATCTCAAGTTGCTGCGCCGCTACGAACGCGCAAGGCAATCCGAGGTCTGGGCCATGGGCTGCGTCACAGATGGCTTGCAGGTTTTGTTTGCACAGCCTGCATTGCCCATTCAAAAAATTCGCAATTGGGGCATGACAGGTTTTAACCAACTGATTCCCGTCAAAAAGTGGATGGCTCGCCAAGCCATGCAAGCCAACAAATAAACCTTCACCTTAGATTTCCAGGACAAGCACTCCATGCGTTTGATACATGCCCTTATGGCCGCCTTGATGATGTTGAGCAGTTATCAACTCTTGGCTCAAGATGTTAATTTGAAAAAGAATTTAGCAGAGCGTTTGCCCTCGCTGCCCAAAATTGAAGAGATTAGCAAAACACCCATGCCAGGCTTGTTTGAAGTGCGAGTCCAAGGTAACGAGCTTTTTTACACCGATGCCAAAGGCGAGTTTTTAATTCAAGGTGTGCTCATAGACACCAAACAAAAACGCAACTTAACCGAAGAGCGCACCGACAAATTGTCGGCTGTGGCCTTTGACAGTATTCCGCTTAAATTTGCCTTTACACAAGTCAAAGGCAACGGCAAACGCAAACTGGTGGTTTTTGCCGACCCCAACTGCGGCTACTGCAAACGCTTCGAAAAAGACCTGCAAAAAATTGACAACGTCACCATCTACCACCTCTTGTATCCCGTATTGGGCGAAGACTCCAAGACCAAGTCGCGAAACATTGCTTGCGCAAAAGATCGCGTCAAAACTTGGAACGACTGGATGCTACAAGGCGTGGTACCGCCAACAGTCGCTTGCGACAACCACAATATCGAGGCCATTGTGGAGTTTGGTAAGAAGAGTCGCATCAACGGCACGCCCACATTGTTTGTGGCCGATGGCACGCGCGTTCCAGGCGCCATCGATGCGGCACAAATTGAAACCTTGTTGAATGGCGTCAAACCATGAGTGTTCACGCAGATCAAACTCGCAAGCAAGTCAAGTTATTGGCCTATGCAGGGCTGACGCCCTTTGTGGGGCTGGCGGTATTGTTGTGGTTGGTCCACCCAGATTTGCATCCCTTTGTGGCACTGGCCATGGCGGGCTATGGCGCCAGCATCGTGTCTTTTCTAGGCGGCATACATTGGGGCATCGGATTCAGAAATGTGTCGCGCATGCACAATGCACCCTTGTTTAATTTTGGCTGGGGTGTGGTGCCATCGCTGTTGGCTTGGGTGGCCATCACCATGCCAGCTTATGCGGGCTTGCCCTTGCTGGCCGCCATCTTGTTTCTTTGCTACGCTGTCGATCGCAAGACCTATCCAGAAGCTGGCATAGGAGAATGGTTACCGATGCGATGGCACCTCACAGTGGTGGCTGCGCTCAGCTGCCTCTTGGGTGCGGCTGCTACCTAATTAACTGATATTTTTTATGAAATCTGACGTTCATTACATTGTCGATGCAGGCAACAAACACGCGCATCTTTTCCAAATCAATTTGCACATTGAAAAACCCCAGGCAGGTCAAGTGGTGTCTTTGCCAGTTTGGATTCCTGGCAGTTATTTGGTGCGTGAGTTTGCAAAAAATTTGCAAAACCTCAAAGCCAAACAAGGCGGCAAATCAGTGGCCATTCATCAGGTCAACAAAAGCCAATGGCAGATTGAATCAAAGCCTGAGCAAGCGCTTCATTTGAGCTACGAGGTCTACGCCTTCGACAATTCTGTGCGCACCGCATGGCTAGACATGCAACGTGGTTTTTTCAATGGCACCAGTCTTTGTTTGCGGGTGCACGGCCAAGAAGATGTGCCGCATGCACTCTCACTGGCACCTCTCAAAGACAGCCAATGGTCTGTGGCTACCGGATTGACGCCCGTCAAAGTTAACAAGCAAGGCTTTGGCGACTATTTGGCGGCCAACTACGACGAGTTGGTTGACTGCCCCTTTGAGATGGGCAATTTCTGGCGCGGTCAATTTACGGCGTGTGGCATTCCCCATGAATTTGTGGTGGCGTGGGCACTGCCTTCCTTTGATGGCAGCCGACTTTTGTCAGACACACAAAAAATTTGCGAAACCGAAATCAATTTTTGGCACGACAAAAGACCCAAGTCCCAGGCACCCTACAAACGCTATGTGTTCATGCTCAATGCCGTTGAAGAAGGCTATGGTGGCTTAGAACACCGAAATTCAACGGCCCTCATTTGCAATCGCCGCGACTTGCCCAGCCTGGGCATGAAAAAAATGCCGGAGGCTTATGTCACCTTGCTGGGCTTGATCAGCCATGAGTACTTTCACACATGGAACGTCAAGCAATTGCGCCCATCCGAATTCAAGCGCTACGACTACACCCAAGAAAACTACACCCAAATGCTGTGGTTTTTTGAAGGCTTCACCAGCTACTACGATGACTTGCTGCTTCGCAGAGCCAAGCTGATAGATGACACCACTTATTTCAAGTTGCTGAACAAAACTATCAACTTGGTTTTGCAAGCGCCTGGACGGCAAGTTCAGTCTGTGGCGCAAGCCAGTTTTGATGCGTGGGTTAAGTATTACCGTCAAGACGAAAACACACCCAACGCCACCATCAGTTATTACACCAAGGGAGCCTTGGTTGCCTTGTGTCTCGACCTCACCATGCGCGCAGAAGGCACCGCCAATTTAGACAAAGTGATGCGTGGTCTGTGGCAACGCTGCAAAGGTGGCCCAATGAGCGAGGCCGACTTGCTGGCAGAACTTGAAACCCAAACTGGTCGGAGCTGGAAGAAAGAAATCAGGGCTTGGGTGCATGGCACGCAAGACCTGCCGCTCAAAACATTGCTGTCTTCGCATGGCGTGGTGGTTCACGAAGATCCGCCGCAAATGGCGCAACGCTTGGGCCTGCGCGTAGCTGAAGCTCAAGGTGTGGTTCAAATTAAAGCGGTACTGCGCGGTGGCGCTGCCGAAAAAGCGGGCATGGCCGCTGGCGATGAATGGTGGGCTGTGACCAGCAGCAAGGCCAAATCACCCACCTGGCGTTTGAAAAAATTGGAAGATTTGAACTTGCTCTTGGGCAATGAGAAAAAAGCCAAAGCCACCATCAGCCGTGATCAAAAAGTTTTTGAACTGGACTTGAGCATTCCGAGTGATGTTTTCACTTGGCGCCTTAGTGCAGCGCCCATCCAAGGCTCAGCGGCATCCCGCACCAGCGCTTGGTTGGACGGAACATTGCGCTAAGCGAAAGGCCAAGGCAAAAGCCTTGGCAAATCGTTCAAATTATTTGCCACGCAGGTCAAGCACTCGCTTGGCCTTGCCCTGACTGCGCTCAACGCCGCCCTCAGGTCGCAAATCAATTTCTACGCTGGAACCAATGTAAACCTTGATGTCGTGCTGAAGCATTTTGGCAGCGGCACGGGCTTCAACCCCATCAGGCTGCAAGCCGGGCTTGGTTTCGACAGCCACCTTGAGGTTGTCCATTGGGCCTTCACGCGTCAGCACACATTGGTAATGCGGTGCCAGTTCTGGCCGCTTCAAAATCAATTCTTCAATTTGCGAGGGGAACACATTCACGCCACGAATGATCATCATGTCGTCGCTGCGACCCGTGATTTTTTCCATGCGGCGCATGGTGCGTGCAGTCCCAGGTAGCAAGCGCGTTAGGTCGCGCGTGCGGTAGCGAATGATGGGCAGCGCTTCCTTGGTCAAACTGGTAAACACCAACTCACCCATTTCCCCATCGGCCACGGGCTCGCCAGTTTCGGGATTGATAATTTCTGGATAGAAATGATCTTCCCAAATGGTGGGGCCGTCTTTGGTTTCAATGCACTCGCTGGCAACACCTGGGCCAATGACCTCTGACAAACCATAAATATCGACAGCATCAATGCCCATGCGTTGTTCAATGGCAACCCGCATGTCATTGGTCCAAGGCTCGGCACCAAAAATACCAATGCGCAGTGAGCTGCTGCGCGGGTCAATGCCTTGGCGTTCAAACTCATCGGCGATGGCCAGCATGTAACTGGGTGTGACCATGATGATGTCGGGTTTGAAGTCTTGTATCAGCTGCACTTGGCGCTCAGTTTGCCCGCCACCAAAAGGCACCACTGTGAGACCCAATTTTTCGGCACCGTAATGTGCCCCCAAACCGCCAGTGAACAAACCATAGCCATAACTCACATGCACCATGTCACCAGGTTTGGCGCCGCCTGCGCGAATGCTGCGCGCCACCACCGTGGCCCACATGTCAATGTCGCGCTGGGTATAGCCCACCACTGTTGGTTTGCCTGTGGTGCCACTGGAGGCATGAATGCGGGAGCAGCCTGAGCGTGGCACTGCAAACATGCCATAGGGATAACTGTCGCGCAAATCGGCTTTGGTAGTGAAAGGAAACTTTGCCAAGTCAGACAAGGACCGGCAATCGCTGGGATGCACCCCTGCTTTGTCAAACTTTGCTTTGTAAACCGGTGAGTTGTCGTAAGCGTGCTGCAGTGTCGACTTCAAGCGCTTGAGTTGCAGTGATCGCAACTCATCGATGCTGGCTTTTTCGATGGGCTCTAAGGCCAAATGGGATGCTTGACTCATGCTTAACGCTCCAACTTATTCCGGAATGACGGTGCCTTGAATTTGCGCGCTTTTGCCTCTGAACATGGCAATCACTTCGCCCTTTTGATTGGTGACTTTCATGTCATAAATACCATGCCGACCACTCATGGTTTGCTCTTGACCCACACAGGTCAGCACATCGCCCAATTGACCAGGCTTTAAAAACTCAATGCTACAACCTGCCGCCACAGCCGCCTTGTTGTAGCTGTTGCACGCAAACGCAAATGTGGAATCGGCCAAGGTAAAAATAAAGCCACCGTGGCAAATTTTGTGGCCGTTCAAATGCAATTCTTTAACCGTCATTCGAAACTCTGCGCGGCCGGGTTGGCACGACACCAACTCCATGCCCATGGTGTCTTTGGTGGCAGTGTCCACCGCAAACATAGACTCGCCCACTTGGCGCGCCAAGTCGATGGCTGCTTGCGAAGTTTGCGCCGCTTGTGTCGCGTGCGATGACGCAGAAGAAACGCCCGTAGTCTGTGCGCTCATGTTTATTCGCCCTTAAAAACAGCAGGTCGTTTTTCCAAAAACGCTTTAACGCCTTCGAAGTAATCGTGTGTTTTGCCCATGGCCGATTGCGCGTCGCGCTCTTGGTCTAATTGCTCTGACAAGCTGCGTGTGTGCGCACCCATCATGAGTTTGCGCGTGGTCACCAAGGCCTTGGTCGGCATGCTTGCCAGTCTCTCGGCCATGGCCATGGCAGCGGCCACACAGTCGTCTGAGACATCCCAAATCATGCCCCAGTCTTTGGCTTGTTGTGCACCCAATTTATCGCCTGTCATGGCCAGCGCCAAAGCGCGGGGCATGCCCAAACGCTCCACCAATAACCAGCTGCTGCCAGCGTCGGGAATGAGACCAATTTTGCTGAAGGCCTGAATGAAACTGGCTTGCGGTGAGGCAATGGCAATGTCGCAGGCCATGGCCACTGAAGCACCGGCGCCAGCAGCCACGCCATTGACTGCAGCAATGACCGGCATGCGCATGGCTTGTAAGCGGCGCGTGGTGGGATTAAAGGCTTGTTCAATGATGGGGCCAGGATCGGCTCTTTGAACAGCGTCGGGGCCTGGCGTGAAATCAAACTCAGACAAATCTGCACCCGCACAAAAACCGCGCCCTGCGCCAGTTAGCACCGTGGCCCTGATGTCTGGATCGGCTTCGGCTTGGTCTAAAGCGGCCCATAAATCATGGTGCATTTGACGCGTGAAGCTGTTCAAGGACTGGGGACGGTTGAGTGTCACCAACGCAACCGCGCCGCGTTTTTCGAAGGTCACTGACAAAGGGTTGTCTTGGGTCATGGTGAAAACTCTGTGAATGCGTTGGAAAACTGAAATGTACCATTAACCGACCGATCGGTTGGTTAATGTTTTCCCTTGATTAAAGCATCTGTTTCATCCCGTTATAGTGGAGGACAGTTGCATTCTGTATTTGATTGGAGAATTGATTTGACCTACGAAAACATCGAAGTCCGCACCGAAGGCGGCAAAGTTGGCATCATCACGCTCAACCGCCCCAAAGCCCTGAATGCCTTGAACGGCCCGCTGATGGACGAGCTGGGTACAGCGCTCAAAGCTTTTGACGCTGACGAAGCCATTGGCTGCATCATTGTCACGGGCAGTGAAAAAGCCTTTGCAGCCGGCGCCGATATTTCGGCCATGGCCAAACACAATTTCAATGACGTCTACAAAAGCGACTTCATCACCCGCAATTGGGAAACCATTCGCAGCATCCGCAAACCTGTCATTGCAGCCGTCAGCGGCTTTGCTTTGGGCGGCGGCTGTGAATTGGCCATGATGTGCGACTTCATCATTGCCGCAGAAAACGCCAAGTTCGGTCAACCCGAAATCAAACTGGGCATCATTCCTGGTGCGGGTGGCACACAGCGTCTGCCCCGCGCCATTGGCAAATCCAAAGCCATGGACTTGGTCTTAACGGGTCGCATGATGGACGCCAATGAAGCCGAGCGCGCCGGCCTTGTGAGCCGCATTGTGCCCACCGAGAAATTGATGGAAGAGAGCTTGGGGGTGGCCTTGCTCATCAGCGACATGGGTCAACTTGCCGTCATGGCCGCCAAAGAAAGCGTGAACCGCGCCTTTGAAAGCGGACTGAGCGATGGCGTGATGTTTGAACGCCGCTTGTTCCATGCAATGTTTGCCACAGCGGACCAAAAAGAAGGCATGGACGCTTTCTTGAACAAGCGCGCTGCCAAATTTTCGAATCACTAATTTGCAGATTTGTCTTGCACACATCTGAACCCAATGTAACCAACCCGGGTGTCCCTCGGCTTGGTTGCTAGGTCAGATTCTTTTTGTCGGTCTGCGTCATACCACCATGACGCACTGCGGGTTACGCGTTCAGAACCCTGGCCCGTATCAACCCATTCCCACGCATTGCCGCCCATTTCAAACAGGCCGTTCACACCGGGTGGTGTGCTCATAACCAAGACATGCCCCACACCGCGCCACAGGGCGCCTTTGGGTGCCTGCCCTGGGTAATTGCCGCAGCCATTGAGGCAATGGCTCTCGCGAGCACTTTGGCCATTGGGATAGGGGTAGCGCTGCCCTTTGACAAAGCCTGCGGGCGGGTTGTCTCTTTGCTCCAAATACGCGGCTTTGACCCACTCAGTATCCGTTGGCAATCTTCGGCCTTGTGCACGGCAAATTTGCTGCGCTTCATCAAACGTTAAATGAACTGCAGGCTCGGTATCTTGCGCTGTGACACCAAAGGGCACGCGCCAATTCCAACCCTTTTTTTGAGTCCAGCCAGACTCATAAATAAAACCACCGCCCTCTTTTTCTGCCTGGCTAACAAAGCCACTGGCAGCGGCATATCGCTTGACTTGCGCAACCGATACCTCATGCACATCCCACAACAAACCATGGACCAGCGTTTGCGCACCCAACTCTTGGGACGGCTTCCGACTTTGAGCCATGGCTTGACTAGAAAAAACGGCCAGCAGCAAAACAATTTTGAATAAAGAGGTATTCATTTTTAGCATTTACCTGAGATAAGTAAACCGATATGCTTGTCAGTGCGTTATTGAAGCATAAACAGGAGAACCCCATGAAAAAACTGATTGCACTTTTACTGCTCACGCTCAGTGCTTCTGCTGCCATGGCGCAGCATCATGGTCATCGTTACCACGGCCACTATGGGCACCATAATCGGGGCCACATCAGTGGCGGCTGGGGCTGGACAGTCCCCGCTGCCATCGGGGGTCTCATTGTTTATCAAGCCATCAAACCGCAGCCCATCATTGTTCAGCAACCCTCCGTGGTTTACCAACAAGCGCCCGTGGTCATTCAGCAGCCATCAGACAACATCGTTCTGCAAAACCCCACTTGCACGCCATGGACTGAAGTTCAAAGCTCAGACGGCACCATTACGCGTACCCGCACTTGTACGCAATAAGCCAAGCTCAATAACAGCCACTGCCGCAGCCGAAATGGCCAAAACTGGCATGGCTATCAACATCAGCGCACCGCCCAAGTAAGCCCAAGGGCTGACACTTCGCCATGCGCCTGGCAGCAACGCGGGCCAAACAGTCGATCCAGAACGACGACGCTTAAAGAACATCACCCAACCAGACACCACCGAGAACAAAATACTGACGCCAAAAACAAATAACACAATTTGATTCCACACACCAAACTCCCCGCGGTGAAATGGAATGCCAATGGCGGTTGCTTTGCCAAATACTGTTTGCTCTGCCCAACCACTGTAAAAAAGTTTCTCGCCTGAATAAGCGTCAAGCAGCAGATCAAAACGCTTCGTAGGATCGCCTCTGTCCATTTGGTTGGCACGCCAAACACCTTCAGGGCCTTTGGGTGCCATCATCATGATGGAAACTTCTGGTGCTTCACGGCGAATGGCTGTCAATGCTTGTTCCCACGACATAGCTTTTGCGCCTTCTACAGGGCTAGACTTGTATTTGGCTGGAATGCGAGGTGGCGTTTGACCTGTGGCGTCACGGGCCCACTTAATTTGGCTGCCCGCGTTTTGACTCCAGGTCAAACCAGTGACCAAAATTACAAAACTAATCAAGCCCAGTGCCACCCCAATGAAGGCATGCCATTGACGCCAAGCCATCCGTCCTTTGGTGTCTTTTTGTGGCAAGCCAGACTGTCCAGTTGCGGGCCACCATAAAAATACACCAGTGACCAACATCACCAAGGTCCAACTGGCAGCCAGTTCAATCATCCAACGCCAACTGTCTCCTTGCAACAAACTGGAATGCAGTTTGCGCGCCCAAGTGGCAAACCTGTCGGACTCGTTCAATTGCCCCAGCACCTCCGCGGTGTAGGGGTTGACATAGACCACTGTTGCCTTGGAAGGAATGCCAAAGTTGGGGCGCAAAAACTGAGATTTGCTCTCCGCATTTGCAGCACCGCCACCATGCCCTGAGTGACCGCCGCCTTTGGCCTTGTCTTGCTTGGGCGCAGAAAACGCAACACGCACACTGTCATCTGCTGCAAAGGCTGGTATGACGGAGTGCAGGGTCCAGCCTTCAGCAATGACCGCTTGTGCAGCCGACACGGCATCGTCCAAAGGACGCGCCTGAGCTTGCGGCACCACGGTGTCCAAGTGGCCATGCAAAGACCGTTCAATTTGAGGCGTGAACACATAGAGCAAACCTGTGAGGCAAGCCACCAACACAAAAGGACTGGCAATCAAAGCGGCCCAAAAATGCAAGCGCCATAGCAAGCTTCTGCGACGTGCTTTCAAGGAGGCAAGTGGGGTGTTCATAAGAGCTTCAGAATTCAATTAAAGAAATGACTTGGTCAAACCCAACATCACGCTGCGTGGTGCGCCGGGTGAATAGGTGTTTTGTGAATTGGGTATGAAAGTGCCGCTCTTGTAAGAGCTGGATGCAGTGTCTGCATAGCGCTCATTGTTGAGATTGCGCACTTGACCCCAGACTTCAATGCCCCCTTGCAGCTTGTGACTGGCCGTGACATTCAACAAGGTGTGGCCTTCATAGCGAACCGTATTAAGGTTGTTCATCCAATAGCTGCCTTGCTTGATCAAGCCCACTGCAATGCGTGAATCGGGTGTGAACTTCCAAGCGATTTGTGCATTCAAGGTATGAGACGGTGCTTGCGGCATCAACTTGCCTGCATAGTCTTCCACCGCGCCCACTTTGGCACTGACCAAGTAGTTGACAAACTCATGTGTTGCCCAAGTGGCACCAAGGCGCCAATCCCACTCTGGCAACTGCTGAGCAAGCGACAACTCAAGGCCACGACTGCGAGTTTGACCGGCGTTTTTGTTGTAGCTGTCCCCCACTTCAGAGGTGTAAGACACGATGGTGTCTTTGCCGTTCAATTGATACAAGGCTGTCTCGAATTGAATGCGATTGGGCAGTAATGCGCGCCAGCCAATTTCTTGGTTGTTGTAAACCGATGGCTTTAAATCTGGAATGGCGGTTTTGCCATACAGTTGACTTACCTCTGGCGGCGTAAAACCTTGGCTTAGGTTGGCATACAAACTTTGCGTGTTTGACAGCGCAAAAGTTGCACCCACTTTGGGACTGATGCGAGAGAAGTTGCGTTTCTCATTGGGGGCACCAAAGTTTGCACTGGGTACCAAATGATTCACAAAGTCGTAAGCAATGCTGTCATACCGCGCACCGGCCACTACCCTGAAATTCTGGGCCGGTGTCAATTCCAATTGTGCAAAGAGAGCGTGATTGAAAATGCCTGCGCCATAGTCTCTGACGCCACTGGGGTTGGCAACATTGTTCAGCGCGTACGACTGATAAACACCAGACACAGCATCTCGCGTAATTCTCAAGTTGTCCGACACATAGTCGTTTTGGCTGCTGTCAATGTAAACACCTGAAACCAAGCGTGCGTTCAACCAGCTCAAAGCCTGGACATGCTTCACATCAAGGCCCAAAGACTCAACATGGTTGTTGTTGATAGTGCCTCGGCAAACCGTTCCTACACAGCCGCTGATGGTGTAAGCAGGCAGTTGGCCATGGTCGTTGTGACGAGCAAAGAGTGTGACTGTTGTGACCCCTTTGGAAGTTGTTTCGCCTTCCCATGCCAAGTTGGCGCGCGTGGTTTTGTCTTTGCGCCAAGTAAAGGTGTTAATGCTCTTGCTGGGGTTGGTCCGGTAGTCGTTTTCAAAAAGACTGCCTGTCATATCGGCATCTAAATTGGTGTGCACCAGAGAGGCGCGCAGCCAGCTTGTTGGGCTCAATTCATAATCAGCGCGCAAGGTCAATGAGTCTTTTTTTCCACCACTGTATTGCTGCCAGTTGGTGTGTTCGCGCTCAGAGCTGTAATGCGAAAACCTCAGGCCCAAGTTGCCCCAACTGTTGGAAGCACCAGAATCAACACGGTAAAAACCGTCCGTGTTGTCACGCCTGTACCCTAAGTACCCTGTGGGTGTGCGTGAAGGTTTTTGCGTCAAGAAATTCACAGCGCCACCCACTGCATTGCTTCCATACAAAGAAGAAGCAGCGCCTTTGACAACCTCCACGGCACTGGAACCGTTCATATTGGTTTCATTCAAGCTGTTGTGATTGAACACGCCCAAAGGTCGAATTGGAATGCCGTCTTCTAAGTACTGGTAGACAGCATTGGTGCTGATGGGTTGGCGAATGGACATGCTGTGCTGTTCATTGCCCAAATCGTTCCAAAAAACACCCGGAATGCGATTGATCATTTCGCCTACCGACTTGGCTTTGTCTTGATCCCATTGGGTGCGGTTGACTATGCCAATAGAAACAGGCGTTTCAGAGAGTTTGGTTTCTACGCGAGAACCAGAAACGACCACTGTGTCTGATTGCGCAAAAGCTGCTGAACTGGCAAACAAGGCCAGCAAGGCACTGTGAAGCGGATTGAAGATGAATTTTTTTCTCATGATTAATGCAAAACTGCAGATAAGCGCAGGCCACAGAGGCGCAAAACTTATGTGCGAAAAGACAAACAAAAGCACTTGCGGTTAGCAAGCGCCAATTGGTTTTCAATCAGAGAAAAGAGGGAGGCCCGCGTGAGGGCAGCGGTGGTGCAGTGGCTGAAATAATGTGGGCAGCCGCAATGGGTTGCAACACATGCGCCAAAGAGCAGGGTTTTTGGATGACTGGTGAGGCTGGTGGCAGTGGTGTTGCCACCGTTGCGCACAATGGGCATTCCATGCCACTGGAGGTTTGGATTTCGGTGCTGCCATCGTCTGTTGACACCATCTTCATCACGCCAGCCGACGAGCAAATGACTTGACTGGCAGTTGGCTTAAAAATACTGGCGGCAATAGATGTACCGACGAACATGACAAACCAGACCAGCACCAGCTTGGTCAGCAGTTTGGAATATTGTTTCATCGGCATAGCTTGAATTATGCCGCAAGCTTTAGGCCTTTTTATGCCAGCTTTAGGTGGCTTTGCCTAAATTCAGAACAGCGTCGGCCACCTTACCGGTGTCTCGCTCTAAGGCCAAAATATCGCCACCAATACGGACAAAGGTGTAGCCTGGATCAAAGTTAAGCTTTTCGACCAGCTTGGGTTCTACGGGATAAGTTTTGGCACCAGGGGGCAATTTTTCGCCAAATTTCCAGGCCACTTTGATGCCCACTTCGCAGGCGTCGTTGCGCCAGTTCATGCCCTCAGGACATTTGCCTGGCGACAATGTTTCCATGAAAAATGAACGCACAAACTGCCGTCTGATTTTTCCAAAATAATTGAGGGCAGGTGTTCCAAATTCTGGGGGAAATACAAACATGGGTTCCGTGGGCAAGGGGTACTTGCGGGACATGTCTTCTTCAGGTGGCTTGGGTCCACCCATGTTGATATTGATGTTGGGCGTACCCGTAGCACCGGGCATTGCAGCTGCAGGCATACCTGCCATGGCCACTACCGCGGGCGCCACACCCGCATTTGCGGCACCAGGGGCACCAGCATTGGCCGTGCCTGCAGGTGCAGGACCCGATTCAGTAGTTTGCGCAGGTGCAGCGCCTTCACGCCCACTGCCAGGACTTTGAACTTCGGGTCGGTAATAGCGGCTGACAGCGCCATGATCAGCGCCCATTCGTCTTTCCATGATGCCGTCAACAACCGCACCCAATGCCACGCTGTCGGAGGTACCTAACAAAGTTGCTTTGCTAGAAACAATGATGGACATTTGCATGGGCGAGCAAAAGTTACCATTCTTTTTCAACCAATCGATGGCTTTGGTTTCACGCTCTTGGGGGTCATGATTGGTTAAGGCAAGTTGACGAAACTCGGCAATGACGCAAGACCCAGTAGGCACTGGTGCAGAAGGGGCAGGCGCTGCTGCTCTGGGTCGGGTCTGCGCGTGCGCTGTCACAACCATCAGGAGACTGAAGGCGCATCCTAGCCAAAACTGATTGCGATGGTGTTTCAAAGACCCTACTTTCATTGCAATTGCACAAGACCTGCTGCGGCCCGATCCTACATCTTTCGAGCGAAACATTCAGCCACAAAATCTAATCGACAGTTGGCGTATTAACTTGAGTGACTGCAAAATTTAAATTCTGCACTGCCCAACCGACTTGGCACCTCGTTGCCAACAGGGGCCGGTGGTCTTGGGGGCCAATTTAGGAATGCCCTTCATGTCAATCACAATGGGTTGACCCCAAAAGCTTTTAACCCCTTGTTTGTCCATCTCCAATTTGACCACCCAGGCTTTGCGTTGGTTGTCGTTGTCGGTTTCTTTCATAACAAAGTTGCCAACACTGAACAAAATGGGTTTGCCTTTGTAGAGGCCAACGTCTTGCGTCACGTGAGGGTGTCCACCAATGACGGCATCAGCACCAGAGTCAATCATCAGCTTGGCCAATTGCCATTGACGCGCGTTGCCCTTTAGCTCATTTTCCCATCCCCAATGCATGATGGGAATAACCAAATCGGCTTTGTGTACGGCCCTTGCAGCCACAATATCTGCTACCACCTGCTGATCTTCGCTCCACGCAACGCCCGGCAAATTGTGGCCTGCTTCAAAACTGCGAGGCTGAAATTCGTTGTAGCTCAAAACGGCAATGCGCAGGCCTTTGCGTTCAAAGATCAGAGGCGCATGTGCCTCCTTTTTATTCATACCGCCACCCACTTGCGGCAATCCGACCTTCTTGAGAAGCTCCAACATGTCGGCAAAGGCATCGGGTCCAAAATCGCCACTGTGGTTGTTGGCCAAGGCCACAGCATCGAAATGTTTTTTGAGCACAGGAAGCACGCGCGGGTGTGCTCTAAAGGTGAACATTTTGTCGGCTGCTGAACCTTTGGTAGACACCACGCATTCCAAATTGGTGATGCGAATATCTGCCCTGGCAAAAAAGCTATCAAAGGCCGCAAAGGGATCGCCGCCTTTGGCAATTAGATCGCCCGCGTCATCGTCTAGGGTGGTGTCGCCTGCAAAAACAAGGCTGACCAACGAATTGGTTTGAGCAAAGCTCGAAGGGTTTAGTTGAGCAAAGCTCAAAGGCAAGGCAAGCCAGCTTGAAAGAAGAAAAGCGACGCAGCGCATCAGTTTGAAAGAAGGCGAGATCATGGGTTCATGGTGCTGAGCCAGCAACTGTAGATAAGTTCGCGCTCAACGGGGCCACCATAAACACGCTGCTCACCTGTTAAGGCATAGGGTTGGGGAGAGTTGGGAAAGGGCCCCGAGTATTTGGCCTGTTGCAACAAAATGGGCCGAGGTTGCTGATCAAAATAAGCATAAATCAATACATGCTCCAACTTTGAATTGGCTTCAGTTAAAACCATCTTGAAAAAGAAACGCCCACCAATGTCAACAGTAGGAACTGAATAAGGGTCTTTGGTAGGTGTTGCTTTTAATTTGTAAGTCGTGCCAGCATAGCTAACGTCGCATTGCAACAAATGTCCCGCCATACTTGGGAAAGCAAGGCAAGCGACTGGCAAGAACATTCCTATTTTCAGAATTGACTCAGCAAGTGCTTTTTTGAGACTCATTAGATAGAACAGTGTCATACAAAGATGATGTCATCTTATCAATGGGGAGAGAACTTCAAGACCCGTTAACAATAAATTTGATCATTTGAGAGCCTTAAGGCTTAAGAATTCCTTAATTTAAGACATTCAAACTCAGCACATTCTTATAGAAGGAGTTGATATGTCTAATTCAAGTTTAAAGACACAAATATGGATTGCAGTAATGGCATCCATCAGTTTGCTGAGCGCTTGCGGGGGCGGGGGCGGTTCAAATGACACCTCACCAATTGCTGTAACAGTACCTATCGTCAGTGCCAGTACATTGCCTGTAGCAGGCATGGTCAGCGGCTTAGGCTCTGTCGTTGTAAACGGTGTGCGTTATGAAACCATCGGAGCCAATGTCATTGATTCTGATGACAAGCGCATCATCAATTCGCCCATTGGAATTGGCATGATTGTGAGTCTTGAGACAAGCAATATTTATGCATCAACTGCAAGTAACATTCAAATTCAGAAAGGCATTCAAGGTCCAACCTCCAACGTCAATGTCAATCAAAACACCTTGAATGTTGCTGGTTTACCAGTCACTGTGGATACATCGACATTGATATTCAAATCCAACGGTACTTTAGGTAATTTGTCCGATTTGGGAAATTCTTCAGTCGAAGTGTATGGCCTACCCCAAAATGATGGCAGCTTTAAAGCGACAAGAATTGAAATCGAATCCTCCCCATCATCGGTGCAATTGGTAGGCGTTATCAGTCAACTCAACACAAGTAATGCTACTTTTGTATTGGGCAATGGCAGCAACTTTGTCACTATTTCTTATGGTACTTCTACGCCACCAACAGTGCTTTCAAACGGAGTTGTTGTATCGATTCGAACCAATACATTTCTTGCATCCAGTCAATACACAGCCACTCAAATTTACGTAAGGGCGGCCAGCGCAAATGTATTTTCAGAATATGTCACCAAATATAGGGGTACCTCAGGCATTCGAAACGAAACCAATGAGTTGTACGGCATGGTGAGTGGTTTGACCAGTGCAACAAGCGGCTGCAGTTTGCAAGTTCAAGGGCTACCCGTCACTGTTGCAAGCTCAACGTTGTGCAGTTCAATTCAAAATGGCGATTATGTTGAAGTCAAAGGATTATTGAGCAACGGAACGCTTACTGCTTACCGCATTGAATTTAGAACTACGGGCGGCGATAGGAATTTGAATGGCTATCAAGACGACGAGAACGACGATGACCATGACAATTTGAAATATGTTCGTTTGACTTCCACTGGCACTTCCAATGGCTCTTCAACGCCAACATACTCGTCGGAAAGCTCTTCTAGCTATGAAATTTATGGCATTTTGAGTGGATGCAGCGCTGGCACTTGCACCCTAACGTCCAACGGTGTGGCCATCACAGTCGATATCAGCACTGCTGTTTGGGAACATGGCTATGTTGTCAATAGCGGTGCTGTTGAGGCAAAAGGCTATATGACCGCCAACAAAATTTTCAAAGTTACAAAGATCGAAAGCAAAAACAGAGGCTCTTGATTTGGGTCAAATACAAGCCGTCTCTTTCATAGGAGACGGCTGTTTGCTTAAGAATTATTTAAGCTGAGCCATACAAACTATCGATATGACTATCAAAAACCTATCTTTCAGAGTTCATGTGCTATTGACTGTGCTCGTCAGTTGGACGCTTTTCAATCCAGCGTTAGCAGCAGATACAACACCTGTTGAAGTGCAAGTGCAATATGAAAAATTAGCGGGCCGTGCAGCGGATGCAAATAAAGGACAAAAATTTTTCAATATGGCAAACGCCAATGATCTTTCATGTGCCTCTTGTCATGGCAATCCTCCTACACAAGCCCACCGCCACGTGAGTACCGGCAAATCAATTGCAGCCTTGGCCCCTAAATCAAATCCAGAGCGATTGACAGACAGTGCCAAGATTGAGAAATGGTTTCGAAGAAACTGCAAAGATGTTTTAAACCGCGAATGCACTCCACCTGAAAAGGCCGATGTTGTTGCTTATTTAAGGAGTTTGTAATGAAAAAAATAATCAGCAGCGTACGGTTATCTGCAGCATTGTTAGTTTTAGGAATGAGTCTCCCCTCCATGGCAGACAAACCTCTAATGCCTTCCAATGTGTTGACAGCCTATCAAACTGAATGCGCCTCATGTCACATGGCTTATCCGCCAGCCTTATTGTCAAAATCAGCCTGGCAAAAAATTATGGGCGGCCTAGATCGCCATTACGGTGCAGACGCCTCTATCGATACGATCACACAGCGCCAGATTGGTATTTGGCTGCAAACTCAGGCTGGGACTTACAAACGCGTAGAAGTTAGCTCCCCCGGCGAACGCATCACGACAACACAATGGTTTGAAAAGAAACATCGAAAAATAGACAAGTCAGTGTGGAGTCGACAATCAATTAAAGGAAAAGCGCAATGTCAAGCATGCCATACCAGCGCTGACATTGGTGACTTTGAAGATGAACGAGTCCGTATTCCAAAGTAAAAATCATGTCAACCAAATTTTTTTCTAAATTCAACGCAACAATCTCGTCGCCTACAAGGCTAATTGTTGAAATGCCAATGCGAGTGTTCCATGGCCTCATGGCACTTTCATTTACAGGCGCGTATTTGACCGCAGAAAGCGAAACATTTCGATTAATGCATGTCAGCCTAGGCTACACACTCTTTGGGCTAGTTATCTTTCGAATTGTTTGGGGCTTTCTAGGGCCTCGTCAATCTAACTTAGCGGCAACATGGCGAAAAATAACAATCATTTCAAACAAGCGCCAAATACTGAGTGCTGGCATGGCAGGTACAGCGCTACTGACACTTGGGGTCTCTTTACTTATCGCTGTCTCCGGTTATCTCTTTTACAATGAGATGGCTGGTGAGTGGATGGCAGAAATCCATGAGTTTTTCGGCAATTTTTTGTTGAGTTTGGTTTTGCTCCACCTTAGCCTAATTGGTTTTTTGTTTGTGACAAATAACTCTCAAAGCCTCAGACCCATGTGGTCAGGGAAAAAAGCTGGGACTGGACCCAACTTGGCCAAGAGTAACCATCTATTGATAGCTACACTTTTATGCTTGTCCGTCATGACGTTTCTATGTTTTCAATTCACTGCAAACTAAATTTGAGTTAAACGACTTATGCGAGTACTGCTAGCAGAAGACGATCTCACTTTGGGTTCCGGCCTCAAGGCAGGTTTGGCTCAACATGGATTTCAAGTGGACTGGGTCAGAGATGGCATTGCGGCCGAACGCGAGATGCTCACACAAGTTCACGAAGCTGTTATTTTGGACATGGGGCTACCCAGACAATTAGGCCTCACTTGTTTGCAAAAAATCCGCCAAAAAAAAATCAATCCACCAGTTCTGATTTTGACCGCTCAAGATGCACTGAAGTCACGCGTCGAAGGATTGGACGCAGGCGCAGACGATTACCTTGTTAAACCAGTTGATTTGTTAGAGTTGGCAGCCCGACTCCGAGCTCTGGTCAGAAGATCACACGGTGAAGTTCAGAGTATTTTGAAGATTAATGAAATCCAACTCAATTCAACAACTCATTGCGTTACCCTCAAAAATCAGCCTATCGATTTATCAAGTCGTGAGTTCGATTTATTGATGACTTTCATGATGCATGCTGGTCGTGTCCTCACACGCGAACAACTCGAAAAACATTTGTACAGCTGGGGCTCAGAGGTGAGCAGTAACGCCATCGAGGTTCATGTTTATCACCTGCGTAAAAAATTT
>JACCDJ010140397.1_pt1 | contig 24215 bp, 32 predicted proteins | sample 7444481 | NCBI WGS metagenome assembly JACCDJ01 (sample SAMN15323435, study PRJNA562643) | freshwater metagenome | isolation source: river surface water | place: USA:Blue River Watershed | collected 2017-08-15 | reverse complement strand
ATATCAGGACAATATCAGGACAATATCAGGACAATATCAGGACAATATCAGGACAATATCAGGACAATATCAGGACAATATCAGGACAATATCAGGACAATATCAGGACAATATTGCCTATTTTATGGATTGAAATCCAGGCATCCCAGAGGGATTGTGTACATCTGCGTACTGCCCTCTATGTAGCCCTGGAAAGCCCATGCACCACCATCGGGGTCTAATGCGTTATGAACCCATTGTGCGGCGGGTGAGTCGATTGTAAATGCCTTCCCTGCTGTTTCTAGCAAGAAGTTTCGTTTTAGGAAGCTGACTTCATACTTAGCTACCCAACATTCAGGGAAGACCGACTTAACCAGCCGCACAACACCCTTCCAACTATTCGACACCGCCTCTACCAAAGTACCGGAACCCACTGCACTCCCCTGATTTTGCCAATCTTTGGGAGTGTTTTGAGCTTCTTCTGGCTCGGTCAATGAAATCGCTACTTGCTGGGCTTCTTCCCCCCGCTTTAGATCTACTGGAAAGGGTGTTCCTTCTTCTCCATGATCACACTGAATTTGATCACACTGAATTTTATTAGTGGTGTTAGTGTTTTGTATTAATCTTCTATTATGTTTTGGTGTGACAGCCATTATCTCGTTATTGGTATATTGGGCTACATTTTTATCCCAGGCTTCAAAAACCACAGAACGTCCATCCTCAAAGCCTTTGAAGGAATAAGCTCTTGTTCTATTCCCTTCCTCGTCACGGATTTGCCGCCCAGACATTCTTAGTCCAATAGTATCTTTGAAAAATCGGTTGATCTGAGCAATCGGGGTCAAGCCTGTCGGCCCTACCTTAAAATATTCCCGAATCTCTCGCCCCTGTTCCTTGAAGATTTTGCCTAGTTTTTGGATCAATTCGGATTCATTAGTAAATTCCTCTCCGTTCAGGAATCGATCCAGTTCCATCAACTTGAGAATTTCAACACAGGCACTATAAAGTTTGATGTCCGGCAGGTGGACTTGCCCATCCCCGTTTTGTACCGCATTTTTGATGTGATTGGCATCCCGATCATGAACTTGCTCAGGATTCATATAGAAATAGTGCAATCGTAGCTGTTTTAGCCAACCGTCCTCGTCCTTTAAGACAAGCTCTGGCGTGACATCTATTTTATATGTGTCCTTCAGGTAGTATTTTTGCTGCTCCGCCAGTTCTTCTGGGGTTTTGGCTTTCTTGTCTTGCAGCTTCTCGTATTTAGAGAAGGAAATATCCTCCGCGTTCGTGATTACCTCGGCGTTCGCCACCCGATTCTGGGTGCGAATCTCCTCCGCCTCGGCTTTGATTACCTGAATCTTACTGTCAAGCTCGTCCGTGATGACTTCAATCCGTCCCCGTTCGTATTGAATATCGTCGGCTTTCTCTAAATCCCCCATTTGTCGGGCGATCGCTTCTTCAGAAGCTAATCTATCCTCGTCAAACCGCATTTGAGAATCATCCGAATTGGAAACATCATGCCCTTCCTGTTTCAATAGGTAAAGAACCGTTTCTCGGTATTTCCACTGCCCTGCGTTGATTCGTGCCGCATACTTAGCCCATGCACTTGTGTGCCGTGTGTCGGTTTGGGTGTCGATATCAAATCCTGCCCTGTCGTATTTCTCTAAGATTTCGATATGCTTGCGAGTCACCCGATCTTGAGATTCAAGGAGGACGTGCGCGCCAGATGACCCATTCCCAACCTTGCTGCACCCGTACTGAGCGCACCATAAATGCCATTCAGCCGCCAAGTCCCGAAGCCGCGACATCATCTGGAGGACATCGTTTGTGGCGATCGCTCCCTTGAAAAGCCCAAACACGCTGTGAAAATAGCCTTTGAGGTCAATAGATACACCTGTCCCGATTGTGGGGGAAGCAATCACAACGTCATATTGACCCGATTCAATCACCGTGTCAATGTTTTTTGCACAGCAAAAAGCCGGGTGATTTGGATTTGATACAGTCTCCGAGTCAATCCGAATAACACGGACGTGGGGATGATTCTTACGGATGTGTGATTCCATATTGATTGCCGAGAATTTGCCTTTAACTTTTTGGCTATCCTCCACGATTATCATTCGCTTGCCTTCACGAATTTGCTTGTCTATCTCTTTATAGAGTGCTTCGACTTTATGGCTATAGAAACGAACCTTGCGCCCGTTTCCTTTGTATTTGTTGACGACAATGTAGGGTTCCAGATTTTCAATCCCCGACAATTCCGTAAGGTAGTCAATTGAGTAATTTGAAAGGTCGGCATCTTGGGCAATCAATAGTCCTCCCGTTGTTAGAACGCTTTTCAGTAACGTTTCCAGACTTGAAAGGATTGCTGTCCGTTTTTCGGCACAGGTTGAACTATTGAACAAATGCCAAAGGACTTGCTCAACTTCATCTATGATCACCGCAGCACCCTCCCAAGCCTCTGGGTCAAAACTGGCTTGGCTCAGGGGGTGCAAACTATCTACGCACAAACCATACCCCAGGGTTTTCCCTTCAACGCTTCCCTTGCACTCCTCAACCCAAGGCACACCCACCGCATTGCAGATTGCCCGCCCAAGTTCAACCCTGTGGGTAATCACCAAAACCCTCCGCCCACTAGCAATAGCATCCTGGGCGATAGGTTCTAGCCGTTTAGTTTTCCCTGTCCCCATGCCTGACTGGATAAAAACAGGCCCAGTAGTAGGAGTAGGTAAATCTCCCAAATATCGAACGTTTAGGGTCAATGTCGGAGTCTTGGTTAGTTGCCACCCTCTGTTGAATTGATAAATCCGATAATCAGGAGCCTTGTTATATAGAAGATCAAATTCTTCTTCTCCATGCGCCATGATAAAATCATCAACTCCCTTCTCTGGCCCAGGAAAACTGATCACACGGACATCCCGTTTGTCCTTCTGAAAAAGCTCACCTAATTTATTTATCTCCCTTTGGACGTTGCGAATGGTTTTGATTTTTGTTTCATGGTCAAAAACAATATTCACCCGTCGCCCTGTCGTCACAAAAATCTCTAACTCAGGAATCAGGTAAGGAGCGCACTTCTCCTTAAATCCGTTACCGTCCTCTCGGCTAGTCCGCACTCCCCCAGTAATCCCAGGCAATCCGATGCAAGCGTATCCCGCCGACATCAAACACGCTGCTTTCTTAGCCCCCTCGGTGATCGTGATTGGCAAGTTGATCTCAATTACCCACTCCCAAAAGTGGCGATCGCCCTCACTCCAATCAAAATCCCCCTGCGGACATCGGGACTTGTAGCTTTCTAAAAATTGCTCCCCTGCTTTGATGGCTATTTTTACCCCAATCTCCCAGGATGGCACCACGAAAAATGCTCGTGTAGGCACTTTCCCCGGATGCTCGTATTTAATCATCTTCAATAGGTCGCTGAAACTATAGCGAGGTCTATCGGCTTTAAAACATCCCCATTTCATATATTGGGAACAGTTGAGAGGATCAATGCCCCTAAAACTCCACCCCCCGTCCTCTAGGTGCTTGAAGCGTTCAAAAAGCCTCTTGAGGGGGGTTGTGGTGTACTGAAGCGAGTGGGGTGATTTTTTTCCTAGAGCTTCCATCTCCCCGTATAATACGGCTTCAAGAGCATCCTGTCCCTTGAGTGACTCAAAGTTTAAGTCGATAATATGGGGATGAATAGCTGAAGCCAGCAATTCGTCTCGATGTCTTTGAATAATCATAGTGTTGATCCCTCTAGTATCGTGGGGTTTAAGTTTGAAAAGGAGTTAGTTGACCGTGCGATCGCCAATTCATAAAATATTTTGCAAAAACTCTTGTTTTTTCAAGATATCTTTGTTATACTTTAATGAATTGGCTTTTGTCCTTGCTGTTTTTAAAAAAGATTTCGACTCGTTCTCTTGGTGTTTTTGAATCCCCCGTCTTCTCAGGACGGGGTTTTTCTTTGGGAATTTTCATGTCAATCTTCCTATAACTGGTGGGACACGACAAGGCGAAAACAGAAGAAAGTTCTCACCCCGACCGTTTTTCTATTATAAGCACAACTAGACGGATTTGCTCATAAAGTTTTGTAGGCTAGTCCCACAACGACTTTTTCCAAAGGGTTACAGCCTTTTCTATGTCTCTAGCTGTAGCATTCTTGGGGTTTGGATTTTTCACCAACAGCTTAGGATAATTATGATTAACCCAGAAACGACCGCTATATATTGACAAACCCGCAATAGGCATATCGCACTCAGGTTTAAAAAGCAAGTGCATCATTCGAGTGTCTTTATATAAAAAGATTTCATCCTTTAATCCAAGCAACGATGCTTCTAGCACTCTATCAGGGATGCCTTTCTGACTGTTTGGTAGCGTTTCTTTGATCCAATCGAATAATTCAGGATCGGCTAAATAGCTTTCGATTGTAGCCCCGTCAACAATTTTCTTCACCCCATTGATAACAGATGTAAATCTCCCAAAAACATGAGGTTCTGATAGATACCACTGCTTCCGTTTTTGCTCCCGTAGTGTTGCTGCTTTACCCATGACTCTCCTGTTTTGCTGTTGTTAAGTTTCTGATACAATCGCGCATCACTTCCGCCATAGTCTTTTCCTGGCTTTGGGCATAGGACTTTAGCCGATTATGCTCCGTTTCCGATAGACTCAACTGTAGCTTTTTTTGTCTTGCCATATATTACCTAGTGCATATATAATATATTAGAGCAAAACTAGAAAATAGTCAACCTATAGCCATTTAACAAATTTAATCTCGCCTTCTGCGTCTGCCTTCATGAAAGCGTTTGTGGAGTTTTCTCTGTCTGGAATCTCATCCGTTATAACCTCCTCTAGCCTCCTGCTTTGCGCCGCAGATATTCAGCAAGGAGAAGTGCCTCCGCCCGCCCGTTGTATTTCTTGAGCTTTAATTCCATAGCCATCTGGGGGAATAACTGCACCGCAATAATCCTTGATGCGTCCTTGTCTTTCCCTATCAAGCCATAGTGTTTTTTCCATTCTTGAGGGGTCACCAACTCCATAGGAATATTTAACGCTGCGATCACTCCCAACCAAATGCCAAAATTCATCCCAAAATCAAAGGTTGATCTAACTCCCTGTCCTGGCATTGAATGAACGCTCTCTATGGCGATTATTGAGTTTGAGGTAATTGACTGTGCTAACTCCGATGCCATTAATGCAGGGCTTGACTTCGTTGTGATTTTAGTTTTGGACTTGACTGTTCCCTTGTCCGCAACCTGATTAAATAGCGTGAGGTTTGGCTTTTTGCTTTTAACCTTAGTTTTAATCTCAATAACTGGACAATCAATGAGTTTGATTCCCGATGGAGAGATGATAGCAACTCCTCCGGTTTTTCCTGGGTCAATTCCGATGAAAGTATTGATCATTGTTTTATATTTGCAAGGTTAATGATTGATGGGCTGTGGTCTGTATTTAATATCCTCTCAAGTACCCAGGAAAAGTTTTGTTTATTAACTATTTCGCCAGTCTTTTTGCTCAAAATCCTAAGCATTATTCTTGTTTTATCGCCAATATAACCCGGATCATAGCCTAACTTTTCACCTATCTCTGAATAGGTATTATCTGTTAATATCCCCTCAATAATTTTCCTGGTTAAACTGTCAATGTGTTTCCCTGTTTCAGATAAAACCAAGCTATCAACTAACCAAATATATTCTAATTGTTCCCTAGATGTCATTGGTAAAATCTTCCTCTTTGTAATAAACCCCATTGTGAATTCTAAAACCCTCGATATTCTCTGTTTCGATATCCCAGAAATTAACTTGTTCACCAATCATCCAGATCAATAATTCTCTCAACGTACCAAAACACGGAAGGTGTGGCAACTCAAGTCTTAGTCTGTCAGGCGTTCCAAAAGCACCCTTAAAATGACTACTAAATCTAAAAATAGTGTAATGATGACTAGCTATTTCTTTCGATATTTCTTCTACTTCATTCAGCAAACTTTCCAAATCTTTCATAACTATTTCCATCCCTTCTTAATACTATTCTGATTAGCAAAAGCTACATGATCTCTGGTGATCTGCCACTCATAACGGGGTCTTAACTCCTCTCCAATTCTGACGCAATCCGAGTCTGTATCAGTCAAGGGAATCACACCATTCTGATATTTGAACAAGGTCTTAGTTACCCAATTGACATCGGTTAATAATTGATTCCCGCCGCGTTTCTTGGCTTCCTTAACCACTAATTCTGCTATTTGTGGATAGGGTGATTTTGCTTTTGCCATATTCTCTCCTAATACAATTCAAAATTACCAACTCGGATTACCGCCATTAACAGCCTCAATCATGTATTTACTTCTACGATGCCAACCATTAGCAAATACCTTCTGAGATGGGTTCCCAGTGTAAATTGAAGTATAATAATCATCCTGTTTCTGGATATAGTTTTTAGCTTGTTCTGATGGTGTTGAACCGGAAATATCCCACTTTTTGCCACTATTGACATAACTATTCATAATGGCTAGATTTAAAGGTTTTTGAGCTTTATCAGCACCGGAAGCTACCCAGTAATCAGTATGATAGATTTTGATAGCTTGCGGTAGGGTAATCTGTGTAACCTCTATCCCGTGCCTTTTTGCCACAGCATTGGTAATACCGTATTTAGTTTTCCCACCGCCATCGGCAGGGTGATCCGACCAACCTCCTTCTACTTTTAGAATATGTGCGATCGCCCATGCAAAACCCTCGTCATTTATACCAGCTTGACTAACAGCTTTCTTGATGTCTTCAGGGGCTTGTGCTTTGGAAATATCACCGGAAACATTACCCGATGGATTAACACCCGTTACTGATTGAATGGCGGGAGATTGTAATAAATTGATAAGTGTAAACCCCGTTACCCCTAACATCATTAAGTTATTGAAAATCATTTTTTTGGCTCCATTATTGGGATTACTTTTTTAGGGTCAATATACTGACCGTTGAGTTTTATTCCTAAGTGTAGGTGATTTCCGGTTGATGTTCCCGTAGTACCAACCAATGCAATAGGTGTACCGGCTTTGACTGATTGACCTTTTTGGACTAAAACTTTCGAGGCGTGGCAATATTTGGACAGGTAGCCACCGGAATGATTGATCTCAACTGCATTGCCACAACCGCCCATGTCACCCGCAAAAGACACCTGACCATCGGCAACAGCTAAGATGTTTGCACCCCCTGGCGCTGCAAAATCAATCCCGTTGTGCATTTTTTGCCCTCCCGTTACAGGATGCTCGCGCATACCAAACCCAGAAGATATTGTGTAGGGTGTTGAATGGGGATAAATAAACTTAGGGGCATCTTTACCTAACGTGACTGTTGAGGTTTGACTAGATTCTGTTGATTGGGGACTAGAAACTTGGGGAGAGGATTGGTTGAATTTAAGAATCCCAAAGCCCAACAACAGACAAGTAATGAAAATCCAGAAAAAAGCATCATCCAACTGTTCCTCACAATCCCTTATCCTCTCCTCCAATTTCCGGTTCAACATTGCCTTATTTTCCCCCCATATCTTGCTTGCCTATTTGTTCTGATTTATCGTTTTGGGGAACGTCAAGGTTGTAGCGCGATCGCAAGCCACCTAATTTAAACTCGCCACTAAATAGGTTTTTAGCCGTCTCTTTCTTTTCGGGTTTAGTGGAATCGGAAGATTTTTTATCATCGGTTTTGGGTTCTTCTTTAGGTTTTGCCCAGTCCTCCTTGGGTATCTGCCTAGTTATTTCTGGGATGGTTTTTACCGTTTCGGCTACACCCTTTTTAAACCACCAAGGGATTGACTGATTCCAACAAAAGTAAATCAGAAATACCCAACCCAGAACAGATCCAAAATAGAATAAAACTCTCATTATTTAACATCCTCCAGTGATTCAATTGGGGTAATGGTTGAATCGGAATCGTCACCTTGACCGGGGGGAAGTTGACGATTATTTGTGGCATTTATAGACCCGCCGAACCAATAGGTTAAAGTCCCTACACTTTTCTCGAATAATGTCTTGATAGCGGTTTCAACTGTCATCCCTCTGACTCCAAAAAAGACAAGTAAAGTTAGCGCAGAAACGAAAACAATTCTTGAGGGTTTCATAAGTAAAGCTCCTAATTAATTTGTGATTGAGTAGCTTGTTCAAAATCAACTGTTACCTTGATTTTCTTGTTAGATTCTTGTTTATTCAATGGATTGAACACTATAATTACCGACTCTTTCCCTTTAAGAAAAAACTGCATTCTACTAGAAAAAAATCCACTCTCCCTGTAACTGTAGTCTCCTGTTATTGGGTGTCGGGTCATACGACGCAAGGAAAATCTGGCATCCGAGGAAATAGTGACTAACTGCCTTAGATCAGAGGGGTTGCGAATCCGTTGCCCTTTGGGTTCGCTGCCTACATACACTAGATAATTCCCTGAGCGATTAAAAACAGGTAGCTCGGCGGTTGATGGCTTTGGAGTAGACAGTAACGATGTCACAGTAATCAATCCGATGGTTAATAATTTCAACCTTTTATTCACAACAGATACTCCTATTTATTAATTAAGACTTTGGACTGAGAGGACTGAGATAATTGAGACTCCCATGCGGGTTTTAGGTAGTTAATGTAACGCTTGTTAGTAGAACGCGGCTCTATTCCTAACTCGCTACAAATTTGTTTTAGGGGTGATGGAATCAAACCGTGGGAATATTTAAAAGCCCGAAGTTCAAGAGAAGATTTAAACAGGGCAGTATTAACCTGCTCCCACCAATCACTATCCGGGTCGGTTGATTTGGCACTGGCAAAGGTAACGTTAAATCCTGATAGGTCAGGAATTGAAACTACTCTTGATTGCCCTTTGATTGTGCAGATAGCGGGTCTTTTCCCTTCCTTGAGCAACCTTTCAGCTATCTCTATTAACCCCGTTTTCTCCCCGGCTAAATACCGTAACTGCGATTCAGGGATTGATGGGTAGCAGATTATTAATTGAGCTAAATTTTCCAGTGTTGCCAAAGTAAAACCACCCTCACCGACGGACGCGGATTGACCCACGGGGATTAACTTAATCTTGTAGCCTCTACCCTGCTTAATGATCTCAATTAGCTTATCGAGCCGGGAATTGGTTTTGTCTGACTTGTATCGTTCCACGATACTGTCAAATTCTTCGCAGATTAGGCAAATCGGAGTCAGGTCAACTTGAATTTCTGATAACTTGGTAAAGCCGTTTCTGGCTCCGTCAACACAAGCCTTAATCCGTTTATCTAATTGGGCGTGAACGTGATCAATTAGGCTATCAATCTCGTCATCGGGTTGCTTGATCCATTCGGTGTCCAACCCAAACCAATTATTAAGATAACCGTCATTATCGGGCTTTCCATAGTTCGGGTCAGCAATAAACAGTTGACCATCGGGGTTATTCTCAAGCCATTGACTGATTATCAATCCCAGGAGTTTAGATTTTCCCGACCCCGTGCCACCCGTTAGCCTTTGATGTGGCAACGATAGAAATTCAGATACCCAACCCGAATCATCTTTGATTGATTGAAACTTAGACTTGATTTCCGGTGGGATAGCTTTGATTAAGAGTTGTGAAGATTTGGCATAACCTTTTTCTCCAAAGTCCCCTAGACTATCCAAAGCCTGACCAACTCCCCAAACTGTCCAACTAACTGATTTAGCCAAGGTATCGGGGACGGTGCGGGGTAGATCCTCAAGTTTGACCATAGACTCATCCCCTAGTATCAACCCCGCTAAAGCACCAAGGCATCCCACGCCCGCTAAATATAGAAGGATTGAATTATTAACGGGTTTACGCTCAATTACCAAAACGCTACCCCATTCTCCTTTCTGAGATTGGTGGGGTGAGATACCTTTTAAATCCTCAATCTGAACAGTCGCAGCGCTGAATAAACCAATGGCTGAAAATCCTAAACTTGCTGCAACGGCAACTCCCCAATTCTCCTTAGTGAAGTTATTTGGTTTTGGCATCTTTAGCCTCCTTTTCTGCCAATTGTTTAGCCTCAAGTTCTAATTGCTTTTGAAGGGCCTCAGTCCGCTTCTGCTGCTCGTAGGTTAAAGCTCTAAGTGTCATGGCAACCTCAGAGAACCGACGGACATCACTCGCCAAAACCGAGACATTAACAGAGGTAAACTTTAATTGAATTTGATCTGCCGATGTAGTTTCCCAATGGCGTTTTAGTGCCAAAAGATTTCCCCAAACCTCAAACAACAAATCAGCCGCTTGCTTCCGTTCTTTAGGTGAACCGTTAAATTCTCCCTCTAGCGTAGCTTTATCAAGTTTGTTAGCCAGAAAGTTGATTTTCTTAATCAGAAATAACTCAATAGAAATGGGTTTCTTTTCAATCTCAGAACGAGCTTGCAACAGGAATGTTTCTGCTACCGCTTCACTCAGATTGTTAACTTGAAAACCTACCTCGTTTAATGACTTATCTAATAGCTCATTTCGTGCCATTTCTAAGTCAGGGGATGGTTGAAATTCTCCAGAATTATCATTAGCTTCGGTCGAGGTTTCCCCTGTTGGTTCTACCGTCATTTGCTGAACTTCGGCAGTTTCAGCTACGGGAACGTTAGGAGCAAACTTCTTGATAATTCCTGATTTATTCCCGACTAAGGTAATAAAACTACAAACTGCAATAACTGTTAGTAAAACCGCTACTCGTTTTCGTGTTTTATTAGGCTTTCTAGGTTCCCTCTGAGTGGCTTCTGAATCCCCACTAAAAGCTGGTAAGTCATCACTAGGCTGTAAACTGTCTAACATCTATATCAATCTCCCTGTGCATGGTGTGAGGTTTTGGTTTTCTGGGTGTTAGTGTTTGGAGTGGTGTTTTCGGGCGAAAGTACCTTTCCATAGAGTTCAAGGGCTTCAAAGTATTCAGGACTCCCAGGCTGAAGGCAATTCAGGTGATTCTCGGTTGCTCTTTGGATCAGTTCACCCAACACAAGGTTAAAGTCTGGTTTTGTGTCTGATCTGTTGGGGCTTGTTTCCTTGTTTGATTGGGTGTTATTGCGGGTTGTGATAGCCAAGAGTGCAGTAGTTGTGGAACTAGCTACTAATCCGATAAACCCCCCATATTGCATCATTCTAACCTCTGATATTTCCGGTTCTAATGTTAGGGATAACAGGACTGAACTAATGCCACCAATCACAGTTCCAACCATGATCGCCTTAACGGGTTCTGGGATTTTCATATTGATAGTTTTGGGACTGTTCCCTGATTCGACTAAAAACTACTTGATTGCTAAATATTAAAAACCCAATAAAGAATGCTGTTAAATAATAAATAGTATTCATTAGAAACAACCTCCCATTAAAAAGGGCATGACGTTATGTGAGCAGTAAACTCCAAATAGATTAACCAAGTCGATAACGATTCCCACTTAAAACCCTCCCATTAATAATTCTAATTGTTGACTGATTTCCTTGGGTTGAGGGATTTTTAGGATAACTTCTATTCTCTCAACCCGTGTTTCTAGTTCGTTTATTCTCCGAAAAAACTTCTGACAACTAACTGGGATTTTTTGGACTTTCCCACAGCTTCGTTAAGTTGCTGTTCTAAAGCCTCAATTGAGATTTCTTGATCAAAGTCTAAGAGGTTTTCCAACTCACACCCGGACGCTTGATCAATTGCATTCTTATACTCAGGAATCCCAACCAATAAAGCCTTAGCAGACTCGATTTCATCGTCTGCAATTTCATTTAAGAAAGCCAATTGTTTTGCTTTTTTAAATAGTTTAGCATCTTCCCGCCCGGAGTTTTGACCCGCAACAATAACGGCTTTAGTGTTAACGATCGCGTTATCTTTAGCTTTCTTCTGGGTCTTAACAACTGCATCATTGAGTTGATCTGTTGTACTCCCTTTGGTGATAGCTGATTTAGGCTGTTTCGGTTGTTCCGTCTGGGTTTGGGGTTTCCGTGAGTTCTGATATAACTCGGTAAGTTCCTGTTCCGTTGTGTTGTCGGTAGCTTGAGATTCTTGATAGGACATCGACTTTAAACTCCTTAAATAGTTGTGTTGTGTTTAGCATTAACATCTTCTGGAAAACTTCTATCTCGATAGATAAACCGTTGTTTAAACAGTGGTGATAGAGGCTTTGGAACTGGTAATAGGTATGATGTTGATATTTGGAACTAACAAAGATATGTAGGAGGTATAAAACGTTTAATTCTGCCCATCCTACAGGTTTTCTTTTAATCCCCAATATCCCTTTGCGTTCGGCAATAGTCTGGTGAGAAACTTTAAAGATTAACTGGATTTCCTCTGAGGAAAAAGGCTGTAAAGCGTCTTCGTCTTTGAGGTGTATCATCTTTCGGGTTCCCCCTTTCCTTGTCTCAAAATTAGCCATTCATGGTTTAGTACACCTCTCCTTCTTAGATTGACTCAGGCTTGATTTAACCTGATGTACCAATAATAAACCCACCGCAAAGGGTGGGCATAGGGGAAAATACATCTGGGGTGGAATTTGCCACTACTGATTATTCTTTTCTTGCCATTCCATAACATAAAGCGTGTGTTTGCAAAATCGTTTCAATACATCTCGGTCAACCCATAAGTCCACAAAGGTATTATCTTGATTAATCGTTGTAATACAGTATTGACCATTAACCTTTTGCCCTAATTTTATTTCCCCTTTTAGGTGATGGACTTCTTGAGAGTGTGAATAATTGTCCATTATATTTTTCCCTCTGATTGTGCTAACAAACCTAAGTGGCGACGAAATTGAACGTATTGGGGTTTAGGGTCGTAGCCTTTGCGACGGTGATTTTTTACCGTGTCAGGGTCGGCTCCTGTTAACAATGAAATTTGGTTGATGGATTTCCCGGTAAGTAAACGAAATTCATCTACAGATAGTTCTTTTTGTGCAAACATTGTAATAGCCTCAACTTATGGGTTAAAGAATGGGTTGGGGTGGGGCTGATCGGCTGATATCCGGTCAGCCCCTTTCAGTATTTGTGTTAATGTTATGCTGATTATATGCTAAACGACATAAAAAAACAATGGACAAAAGGTATAGAATTACGATTAAGATCCCTGCGTGGCATAATAAGCGATTAAGGGAATGGGCAGCACTCAAGGGTGTAGCACCCACAACCTTGGCGGGTAACGTATTGCAAGCTCGAATAGAAGCAAACGACCAACAAATTGTGGCGATGTTAAAGTCTCGGTCTGAGGATGAAGGATTAACTATTGAGGAATTTATTAAAAAGATTGTCGATGATTCAGATGATCAAGAAAAGCCCACTAGGTAGAGTGAGCTTCTTTGGAGTTACCATCAGATTAATGCCTAAATCTCGTCCCACCCGTCAACGCCGGAGGACATCACATAACTTGTCACGGTTGCCTCAAAGAAGTTAGCTTTGGTGTGTCCTTCTTTTTTAGTATCAGAGAAGCGTTCTAAATGGGTATAGGGACTTTTACTGTACTTTTTATCGGGATAAAGGGGCTCTAAACCGATAGAACGTAACCGAATATTGGCTAGATATTTGGTGTATTGTTCCGTACTATATTCCGTGATTCCTAAAATATTATTTCCCACAATATGATTAGTCCATTTACACTCATGCTCGACAGCCGTGCCAAACATTTCGTAAATCTGATCAACGGAATGAGGAAACAATTGCATAGCTTCAGGAATCAATTTCTGGAATAACCGAACATGACTTAATTCGTCACGGTTAATCATTTTGAAGATATCAGCAGATCCCGGCATTAATTGACGGGAAGCGAAATTGTAGTAAGCGATAAAACCATTGTAGAAGTAAATCCCCTCTAACATATAATCGGCTAACAAAGCGACAAAATAATTCTCTGGCGTGGAATTATCCATGAAGTTCTGATAAATTCCTGCAATAAATTCACAGCGATCGCGCAAGACTTCATCTGTTCTCCAAAACTCATAAACAGATGTTCTTCGATCCGATGGAATAATCGTTTCGATCATGTACGAATAGGACTGGGAGTGTAACGCCTCCTGGGAGTTTTGCTCTGCCATGCACAGGCTGATTTCTGGGGCTGTGACGCAACTTTTAAGGTGGGGAATATTACAGGTTTGAATGGAATCCAAGAACGTTAAATAGCTTAAAATCCCATCATAAACATTGCGTTCATTAAGAGTTAGGTTCGCGTAATCTGTCACGTCCTGGGTAATATCCAATCGCTCGGCGACCCAGAAGTTCTCTCTCATTTGCTTATATAAACCAACCGCCCAAGAATAGCGGACATCATTCAATTGCATTAAGTTTGTGGTTTCCCCAAACCAAATCGTTCTGTGGGCAACATCGTCGTTTCCGTTTGGATTAAAAATCGGGTTAGCGGACATTAATTGAGTCATTTTGTTGATCTCTTTGATGTGGGCAAATAATATGGGTGTAGCCGTTTAACACGACCTTGTTTGACCCCCAAGGGACGAGCCAAACCTGTCTTGCATTCTTCAAATCCGGTCTAATATTTCCCAAGATCCCTCCGCAGTTTAGGCAATAATTAAAAGGATTCCGTGTTAGAAAATCCTTGGTTAGATATGGGTGACTATATCTTTTGTTTGCCATTGTTTTCTCTATCTAAGTCCTCCCCAGATGAGGAGGATTGTATCTATATTTTGGCTTTACTTCCGAAGATTGACTGGCATTAGAAGAAATGTCATCTTAATTCCCCCTAATGGCGAGATGATAATTGGTGCGATGGTAGACTCTTGGATCTTTATTTGGACTTCACTGGTTTCCATTTCTTCCAAGCCCTCAATGATATAAGCGCAGTTGAAAGCGACTGTAATTGGCTCTTTAACTGCGTTTATCGTGGCAAAGGATTCTTTATCATCCCCGTCATCGTTTTCGTCGTCATCGGATGCAACAGGCTCCTTGACTGATATTTGTGCAGGGATATACTCCTCTGCTTTGCCTACGTCGGCGGCTTCTACCGATAGTTTAATTTGCTGTGCTTCGGCATCAAAGTCGCAACACACGATGTGATTTTTCTGTTTTGCAATTATCTCCATCCGTTCCAGGGAACCAATAAAGGTTCGCCGATCAACCGTTACCAAAGTGGCGTGGTTTTTAGGGATTAGCTGTTCGTAAGCGGGGAAAGCCCCGTCTAATTTCCGGCATTGGACTTGCTGATTCTTATAGGAAAAAATAATAATCCGGTCATCAAATCCAACCAAAACGGGAGTATCATCATCCCCTTTCTCTTTGAATTTTGTGATCATCTTTTTAACCTCTCGGAAAGCCCGACCAGGAATGATAATCTCCTGAACTTCCGATTCATCCCCTTCAAAATCCTCGTTTTCGACTTCAGTTACCATCAACAAGTGTCCGTTTGTTGCTGCAAACTTGATTCCCTTATCTGAGAACTTCAGATCAACCCCGCACAACACCTGTTTTGTATCATCAGTAGACACGGTGGAGATTGTTTTACTTCCTTGAAGAAGATTCTCTACCGAAATCTCAAAGCTATTGTTAGCTTCAAGCAAGGGGATTTCGGGGTATTCTTCTGTGCTTAATCCCCGCAGGTCGTACTTCCCACTGGAAATTATCTTAACGTCATTTGTCTCGTTGTCCACTTCAAGTGTTAGCTCTCCGTTGGGGAGGTGTTTGATTGTCTCCGTGAACAACTTGGCAGGAATCGTAACACTGCCACATCTGTCAACATTTGCTTCTACCGTGGCTTTAATAGCCATTGAGAGGTCAAACCCCGTAACCTCTAAATTGCTATCACCCGCTTCAATTTTGAAGTTAGCCAGGATGGGATGATTAGGCTTTTGAGGAATCGCCTTGTTTGCCCAATCAAGGGCATCGGACAAGGCTTTTGTATCTACAGTCAATTTCATTGGTTTAGTGAATTTGTAGGTTGAATCAAACCGAGATTTATTTATCCCGGTTTGATTTAGTTGATTAGTTTCAATTCCTGATAGGTATCAATAGAAATCGTTAGAAAGGCAGAGGATCGTATTGACCACCTTCTGTCTTATCTGGCTCTGCCGATTTCATTCCTTTCTCTTTAGGACGGGAAGTTTCTGTAGAATCCACGGCCGCCCCAGGGAGTTCTTTTGCCACAAACCCCTGCTTAAACATATTTGAGGTGTGGGGTGCGCGATTGCGGAACACCGCGTCACAAGTCATCTTTTTGTTATTACCTTCTCGGATGTTGGCGATAATCAGGGTTACTGGACGACCACCTGCCAAGCAACTCGAGAAGCTGTTGAACGAGGATTTAAGCTGCTTCTTCATGCCGAAGTTGGCATATAAAGCCTTTCCACCGTCGAGGGCAACAAAATACCCTGTACCATATTCAGGGTGTTCTTTTTGATCAATCCCAGTCACCAAGTATTCCCCCTCTGGCAGTTCGGTGGGTTTTACCACCTGGTAGTTTCCCCCTTTGGCTTCCCGAAGGTAGCCAGCGATCGCCCCACCGGCTCGCGCACGGTGCTTAAGGGAATCCCCGTTCACCGTCTCATCTTTACCAAAGACACGGAGGGAGAAAATCAAGCCTCCTTTTGGTGCGACAAAATCAATCCGAGGGACTTTGTACTCTTTGTCCCCGTACTTAACCGAGTAGCTTTCGATTTCCCCTTGCATTTCTCCGCAAGTGAAAGTGCGTCCGTTTTGAGTCACGGGGAATAGATTCGATCCCGCACGAATAACCAACCCTTCGCCACCTTCTGAAGCGAACATCGCAGGGGTGTAGATTCGGTCTACCATACCTGATTTAGTTGCCTTGACGGAGATAACATCTTTGAGATCTAAATCTTTCCCATCGGCTAAACACGTTAGGCAAGTTAAGAATAAAGCCTCATCGTCTTGGAAATCTTCGTCGGAGAGGTCTTCCAGACCGATTTTGTTGTAGCCAGGAACATAATCCTTGGCGTAGAGGACTCCAAACTTGTCGTCATCGTCGAAGTTAACAACAATAACTTCGGGCATTGTACTTGTCATATTTTTTTACAGAATGTTTACGTTGATTGGGAGATTACGCCTCCCCACTGCCTCACTATCGCACCGTGAAGCCGTGGGGGAACACAAGCCTATATTGTTATCCAGTGCTTATTACCAATTTACTACTTGCAGTAATAAAAGTCAAGCGGCTAGGAAAACTTTTTATTGTCTCCGCCAGGGAAAACAGCCTGGATATCCGAATCCAGTAGGGATAATAACGTTTCTAGCTTCGCGCGTCGGATTGTTTTTGCCCTCCCGTCCTCAACCTTTTGGATATAAGCCTCGGATAACCTTTGGTCGCAATCTTGGGTAAGTCTTGCCAAGCAGCCACGAGAATACCGTTTATTGTTCCGCAGCTTCTTCAGCCTCTCTCCTGCTTGCTTATCCCAGGATATTGAGGCAACGCGATCGTAAGGAACACTAGGAATCATAAAACATCCTCTTGACTTGTGAATAAAAATCTATTACTCTCAGTGATAGATTCATTAAACCACCATAGCATAAAGAAGGAGGGAATTTGACCTATCCCGCAGAGACAAAACAGAAAGCCCTAGAGCTTTTGAAAAAAGGGGTGAAGCAAAACAAAATAGCAATGGAAATAAATATCCCAGAAGACACGGTTTCCCGATGGAAAAAGGATTCGCTATTAATTAATAGCGAATCCTATCAAGACTGGGTATATTCCTTATCTCTAAAAAGTATCAGAGGGTTTTTACCAAGTAAAAACCGAAAGTTCTTCGGCCAACTTTATCGCCAATATCAGGATAAAGGTATCGCTCTTAGATACGCTCAGGTGATTCTACTCGCTCCTGGGATGCAAAATAAACTCACTGGAATATAGATATGTACACTTGCGGTGAATTATTTATGGGCGGTGGTGGGGCTGGCAAAGGATTAGAGGCCGCAGGGTTTAAGTCTTTATGGGGAATTGAAAGAGATCCTAAAATTGCAGAAGTAGCACGATTAAATTTCCCAAATACCAAAGTATTTAATTCTTGCGCAGGAGACATAAACCCCCGCAGTCTTCCCTATGTTGACCTGCTTTGGATGAGTCCCCCGTGCCAACAGTATTCAAACGCTAGACGGGGTAATTTAGGTGATCACAAAGACAAGGACGCGGGGCTGTACTGTAGCAGTTATATCGCAGCGATTGATCCTCGATGGGTAGTTTTAGAAAACGTCCCTGGCTACTCAAAATCACCTGTATTCGAGAAAATCCTACAATCCTTAATTCGCCACGGATATCGCTATCATTGGTTAATACTTGACGCGGCGGATCACGGGGTTCCGCAAAATCGGAAACGGTTGATTATGTGGGCAGTTAAAAATTCAGAACCCCTCCCTTATTTTCCTGAATCAAAACCTAAAAAGGGATGGTATCAAGCCATTAGTGATTTAATCCCAGAAATGCAGGACTGTGAGCTTGCGGACTGGCAGATTAAGCGATTGAATGAATTGGGATATTTGCCAGAAAAAGCCTTGATTGATATTGGTAAACAACTCATTAGACGGGCTACAGTCCGAACTGTAGACGATCCAAGTTTTACAATTGTATCCGGTCACTGTAATTCCCATTCTCCCATCCTATTAATCCCCCGTGCGGGAGCCTGTATTAAGAACATTTTACCGACTCCACAAAACAAGCCTTGTCCAACAATTCGAGCTATGGCGGGTGTTTCGACCCATTGGGCGGACATCGTACAGGGAAGTCAAATCAAACGGATTAGTCAAAAAGCGACGGCACGGCTTCAGAGTTTTCCCGATGATTACAAATTCCCAGAATCCAAATCTTTAAGTCAACAAATAATCGGAAATGCCGTGCCGCCGTTGTTGGCTAAAGAGTTAGGTTTGGCTATCTTAAAATCAATTAATCTTTATGAAGACAACTAAAAAAGGATTTCAACCCGCCCAAAAAATTCATGCCAACGACCTCCACACATTCTCTTGTGAGTGTCTCTGGTATGATGTAGAAACCGACGAGGAACTTCTATCTGAATTATGGACAATTAAACTCGATAAAAGGCGATTCAGAACCGATGTGAGACAGTCTATTGTCACAGGACTTATCTATTGTTTTCTCGAAACACCGGATGCAATAGAGCGACGTATTAACAGGGTGTTTTTTTGGAATAATAAATCCCGTGCTTTTGAGCCATTAGGGGCGGTGTCTGACGCTCCGATGACCGGATCTAGTCCGGTTGATTTTGAAGCCGATCCGGTGGTGGCTTACGAGCGATTAAAAGCCCTTTGTGTTGAGATTGAGATTGTCAAGATAGGATGATCACCCATTTGTTGATCCAATATCTGATCAATTCCGAGAGGGATAGATTTCTTGAGGATGCCCGAATTTGTAGATCGAAAATAATCACCATATCGGGTGTTAGTCACCCCATGACGACTTCATTAGCTTTGATAAGGATATTAGGACATCGGTAAAAACATTGCCCTTGTTTTTGCTTGCATCAATGATTTGATAATTAAACCGATGGGCGAGAGCCAAGTACCCGAACCGCACTCTGTTTAGAAAATGGATATTTTTTTCTATTTTATCAAGGGATCTATTTAGCCGATTGGCCGAGACGTTTACGGGGCAGTCTAACAATAGAACGAGGTCGGGTTTTAAGCCCTGTGTGGCCGTTTCATTTACCCTTATCAAGCCTTCTATCTCAAGCCCTTCTCCATAGCCCTGGTAGGCTAACGTGGAGGCTGTGAATCGGTCACAAAGGATCAGGTCATAGTCGCCCCAAACTTCTCTAAGCCAATTGCAATGAGCTTTTCTATCCTCGGCAATCAACTGGATCTGATCCAATGGGGGTAAATCTGTGTTTTTTATCCTAATCCGTGCATCATCCCCCCAAGGTTCCCTGGTGTTTAAAACCTTCAAGCCCGAATGTTCCGTCAGATGTTTTGCCACTTGTCCAAGTTGCTCTGTTTTTCCAGAGCCATCAATTCCTTCAAAAGCTACAAATAAAGGGGTGGTGTTTGTCATTTTGTCAAGGGGTAAAATAAAATAAACTGTATCATGGTGATACTTTTAACGAATCCTCTTTGTCACACTAAAACATAATAGAAGATTAATAAAAAACACTGTGATCAAGATTCAGTGTGACAGAATTCAGTGTGACATCCCCATAAATTATACAGCATCGGGGTTTCGGGATTCAGTGTGACAGGGGCGATCGCAGCAAAACTCAAAACCCTCCACAAATCGGGAAGGCTCCTCGCTTAATTCAGGCTCGTTAAAAATTGATTGGGTGTAGTGCGATCGGGTAAGGTAAAATTAAAATATCCCCACAGTGCAGCAAACACCAGGGGACGTGAGTAAACCTAATAAGCAGGCAACTATGATCAATAATAAATCAAATCCCAAACCAATAACACAACAACGCATACTAAGTTCCCTGGAGAAAGCTGACAGATATCTCCACAAACGCCCAGAAGTTGCGATCGCTAAGGCTTTAATAAACATCGGGTTAAGTAGTCGGCCTGGGGTTCCCCTTAGCCCCAGTGACGAACTAGAACTCGCGTATCAAGGGTTCACCGACCCAGAACAGGTCTTAAAACGCCTGTCACGGTATCAAAGCAAGAAAGACTTAAATAGTCTTGAGGCTATCAAGGAAGCATGGGGTCAATCCTATCACCACACAGTAGAGAAACACTGGAAACGGCTAGACAAAATCCACCGTGTCCAACAAAAGCACAAAGTAAGTGGGCTTGAATTTGAAACCGTGACACTTGGGGATGTAGTGATTAAGTATCATTCCCAGATAGATAGCCTGGAAACACTACCCTACGATTTCCAGTTACTCAAGAATGAGTGTCCAGATGTTGCCAAAAGTTTTTGTGATGCTGTGCAGAAATACAACATGACATTATGGCTTCTGGATAGCGAACAAGATCAATGGGTATCAGCTACCTATGATCAAGTTTTATCTGAGTCCCACCAAAAGGCTTTAGCTACCGTCTGGGAGAGCAAATACTATATCAACCAGCATGAGCTAGAAACCAAAGGCTACGCCACCCAGAAGTCGAGCTTAGACAGCCTTCAAGATAGTTTAACCTGGGAATTCCATCTAACCTTAGCTGATGAACTTTACCCAGACGTTAGCTCGGACTCGACTTGGTTTTGTGCCAACCTTTGGGATGGGAAGCCATCAATGTAGATTTAGAGGCTTCTAATTCAAAACCCTCGGAAATATTGTTTCCGAGGGTTTTGAGTTTAATTTGGGCTTGCTAAATTTTGCTCCTATTTTGCCTAAAAAAATATTTTCAGAAAACGCTTGACATTTTAAGAAGTGGGGGGTATATTGAGAAATAAGGCAAGGGCAGAGCCGACCGCAAATCAAACTCTACCCTTGAGTGAACATCACTAAGAGGATCTTATCATGTCTCTCAACTCTAAAAAATCCCCGTTAGCAGTCCGAGTCCGCAATAGCCAAACTTTAGAGGAAGCTCTTTTCGAGGAAGGGGTTGACCTCGTGGCTGGGCGACTGGAAAACACTTTTCAGTTGAACTCACGAGATTTAACCATTGAGGAAATTGAATTTATCCAGTCCCTACCCGCCGATGGATATGATAACTTTCTTCGGTTATTGGAAGGGAAATCCCCAGGGGCTAAATACCTAGCTTGGCAGTGCTACCACGCCACAACCCGTGATAAAGAATTTGATTTAGCTCAAACAAAGAAAGACTGGGCGGCTGTCAAAGAGTTAAGATACTGGGCAAAATCCAGAACTGAAGATTTAAAAGCCTGTGGGTTGGGTTATGACGAGTATCTGACTGAAGGTGGATGGACATTCTCATCGCACGTTCGCTACTATAACCACGAAGTTGAGGCAACTCGATTTCATACTTGTGCTGAAACACTTTTAAATATTGGCATTCGCTTTGATTGGCAAGCAGAACGGTTTGTAAACCTCTACAAAGAGGTTATGAATGGCAGTCGGTCATGGCGTAGCTGCTATCAAGTAAGTCAAGAAAAAGTTTTAGCAATTGCCACAACCCCTAACTTTAATCGGCTCCCGCTATGGGTCAAAAAGGCAATGGTTAACGCCGATGCCTTTGAAGTCAACCCCGACCGCATCGGGAATATTTGGCGGTTAAAGGACTGCGCCCGTGCCTGGAAATGGTGTGGCAATCTTCCCAAGGCGATTGCCGAACGGGTTGGACGGATGCCAGTTAAAAGCCGTTTCTTGGCTAAATTGGCATGGGATGAAATCGTGGGGGATGACCGCGCAGGTTGGTCATTTTTTCACGGCCATGAGTGGCAACATTGGAATCGTCAGAATTTAACAAGTGAGTTTTGGTTGAAATTCCGCGAGTTTGAACAGATGAACTTCGGTCAATTATTGCCCTATATCATGGGTTACAAAAATTATCGGGACAACTATTCCCGTGATTATGCAATCAAATCGTACTGCCAAACCCTTTTAGAAGTTGCTTTAGAACTTCCCCATGAAGCACTTCCCTGGAATGACCTTAAATGGTCAAAAAACCAAGACCAACTACTACTGGGGTTAATTGATTTCCTTTCTCCTCAGAAAGCCTGTGAACACCTGTTTGGTACAACAGGAAAAGCTACAGTAAAAGCCTTCCAAAATAGCTCCCCCACACCCCGTAAATGGGCGATGGTGCTGGTTAATGGCAACGCCGACCTGTTGCAAAAATACCTGAATCTTCAGGAAGATTTAGTTATCGGGTTTCAGGAGGATGCAATCCCCTTCTTGAAATCGCTGTCTTCTGAAGTGGCATTACGGATGCTACAAACCACGACTTTTAAAGTCCGTGGTGAAGTAAATAACGTTGATTCCAATTTAGTCCGTGATGCGGGCTATTTGTGGAATCAACTTAATGAAGATGGAACGGGCGCACCGGAATTGGGACGGGTGCGGTGTTGGTTGACCGTTCACGAAACCTTGGCTAAAGAATATGTCCGGCGTCAACCGGACTATGAGCTAAAAGTTAACCTTGACTTCAAACGGGTTCAAGGACTCTGTGCTGTTGATGGTAGTTGGGAATTGGAAATCCCAACCTGCAATGCCCAACTCAAGCTATGGGGTGAGCAGTTGAGCCACTGTGTCGGGGGCTATGGTCAAGCTGTTAACTCCGGTCGCTCTATCATCCTTGCAGTTCGGGAGCAGGGGCGGGTGACTCATACAATTGAGATGACTCCTAGCGGGAAATTCTATGGTTGCCAACAGTTCTACGGGTATCGAAATAGTGAACCCCCATCAGCATTAAGAACGTCTATTTTACGGACATTGGGCGACGCGAATCTTTATAATTTTCACTCCGCTCAAAGATGGTAGTCAAAACGGGGCTAACCATTGCAGATTGGGATTAGCCCCGTTGTACAGATGACAGACTAAAAAGGACAAAACTATGGAAACTCAACAAATCATTTCAATCATTCTCGAATCCCTCCTTGGTATCGGATGCGGCATTCTTGCAGCCTATTTACTCCGTAAATTCAATTAACAAAGGAAACCATGAATATTGACAATTATTCAGTAATTCTTAAAAAGGCTTTTGAATTAGGAAAAGTCAATCACCCCGACGCACCCAATCAACATCATGCAGCTTTCGCCAACTCGGTCGCCTGTTTTGTAACAGGAGCGAGTGGTGGCTATGGGGGGCCGTCAGTCCGTGAACATACATCCGAAAGAATGGGAAGCCGCGAGAAACGCATGGGGAAATGGACTTTTGAAGATGCAGTCAAGTTTTGTGATAGCCCGTGCTATGGGGAGTTAACGGATTATCACAAGGAAGTCTTCAAAGTTGAACATTGCTTTGAAGACACAAAGGAGGATCTGGAAATTCTCCAAGGTCGATTTCCTGATTAAGACAATCAAGAAATGCCAGGTGTGTAATATCCCACTTTCCACTCAAAACCGTTCGGGATATTGCAAAAAACATCGAGAGCATAGTCCTAGTCGCAAGGCTAGAAAAAATCACAAATACAGATAGAGAGAAGCCCTCCATTTTTAACTCGTGGAGGGCTTTTTAGTTTAATTTAGACCGAGAATTATTTGGTAATCATTAACGTCATAGTCTCTGGCAACTTCACCCACGGATAAACGATCCGCCAAACATCGTGACTATAAATATTTTTCGACATGTACCGGGCGTCGGGAACTTGTTTAATCTCTATCCCCATCTTAATACTCATCGCTTTGAGAGGTCGCCAACTGAAGTTAGACTCATGAACTTTATTGAACTTGGCAACCCTGATGATTGACGAATAATCAAAAAGTTCATCCAAGGCTTCTGAAAGTTGACGATTCTCATTTTCAAGGATCACTTTTTCAGCTTCTAGCAATTCCCGTGACTCAATTT
>JACCDJ010427483.1_pt1 | contig 24226 bp, 20 predicted proteins | sample 7444481 | NCBI WGS metagenome assembly JACCDJ01 (sample SAMN15323435, study PRJNA562643) | freshwater metagenome | isolation source: river surface water | place: USA:Blue River Watershed | collected 2017-08-15 | reverse complement strand
GGCGTGTTAATTGTGCTCAATAAGTCGTCCGAGAAAAGATTACGGAAATCATTCACCGGATTCTCGGAATGAGAAAGGTTCAGCACAGAAATTTCATCAACTTCCCATTCTTGCAACCTGGAAAGAATCTGTGAAAGCGAACCAATGGGCTTATAAGAGTTAAAGTTGGTGGAATTAACTACAATTTGATTTCTTACGAGTACAGAAGCCACAATTTTTTTCATGCTAATTCCTGCCAAAAAGTAGAAATTAATTTCGCAAAAAAATCTGTACCAGCCTGTTGGCTTTTTTCAGGATGAAATTGAGTTCCTATCACATTTCCAATTCGAGCGTAGGCAATGTAATTATCTTTTCCTGAAAACAATACATCTTCGTGTTTGATTAGTTCGAAAACTCCGTACGCATGATTAAAATAATATTCTTCATGGAATCCATTGGGTCCACTTTGATTGGAACACTTGTGCCATCCAATAACTGGCCCTTCAGTCAGTCGCCGTGTAACCGCATTGATTAGCCCTAAACCCGAGACTCCGTTGGCTTCTTCAGAGGACAGAGTCATGAGTTGAAATCCAAGACAAATTCCAAGAATAGGTTTTCCTAAACGAAATCTTTCATTTATTGCAGAGCATGCACCTGTCAAATCTAAAGTAAACTTTGCTGGACCAAATGAGCCTACCCCGGGCAACACGAGCAAATCAGCTTCAGATATCTTCTCCGAATCGTTGGTCACAACTACTGTAAATTCAAAACTACGAAGGAAATGTGAAATAGATCCGATATTGCCAGCCCCATAATCAAGAACGACTGCGAGTTTCATACTTGTCCTACTTTGAAGAGTGGTCTTGGACGTCCAGCGGGATGTAAATCAAATAATGCAGCATTCGTGTGCTTCCTTACAGTTTGCCAAAACACCTCAACGGAGATTCCAATAAATTCGGAAAATGATTTTATGTATTTATCTGCACAGGCTCCGTCATACTTTTCGACCAGAGGAATACCTTCAGATCTTGATATTCTTCCAGTTCGGATCCACTCGTTCACATAGTCTGTTGCTCGGCCAAAACCATATTTATAGTACTTAATCATCTGATTGAGAATTACCCAATCTTCGTCAAGCGAAGTTAAGTTTACCAAGTCAGATGTATTGAGAGGGGAATCTGTCCGACTTTGCAGCCCTGCAAGTCCCGCGATTAAGCCATTTTCAAGTAATCCCCAATTACCCATAGCCCACCCTAAGAAAACAATTTGAAGATTGTGAGATTCAAATTCAGCCGGACTTGGATAAAGATATGGACCAATATGTGATGAGGCAACACCCTGACCCAGAAGCCAATCACGGTCCATTACAACCAGGGTATTCATATTCCTGAGAGAATTTCCATCCCATCCCTGATTTCCAAGTGTCTCAAGTGCACCGAGCTGTAATCCGGGATTTTCTCCCCACAGAATCAGATTAATACCATTTTCGATCGCAATTTGCGGCACACCGGAAAATAATGCTAACTCTGTACTCTTGGCCCAGTTTGCGGACTCTAAGAAAGAGGATCTCATGAAAGTTTTCCATGTGGCTGGTGAAGGAGATGTTTGGTAAACATCAAAACCAAGCCGGCTCAAATTATCCAAGTTTCGCGCCCCTGCAAGAGTCATTTGTTCAGGGGGATACGAGACAGAGACTAGTAAGGGATTCAACCCGAGGGCATCTCTTGCGAATAAAGCGAGACGAGTGCTGTCTTTCCCGCCACTAACTCCGAGGATCGAATCGTGTCCTGAAATATGCCCACTCGCTTTTCGGGATTCAACAACAGTCTTCAGGATTCGTTTCCTAAGTGTCCAGTCTTGGACTCTGGACGCCAACTTAAATTGGCAAGCTGGACAAACACCACCTACGAATTCTGTACCAGGCCTAGAATCAGGCTGGAGACATTTCAAACAATACTTCATAGCATTTCCATAATTAGAGGGAAACGAGCAGTCCAGTGATTTTCAGCGCCAGCAAAAAAACTATATGTCTCCACTCCAAGCATAGAAGAAGTGTAAAGGACCGAGGAATGGAAACCAACTACCACGGCTGCACACGACAAATCTTGCACGAGGGATTCGTTCGTAGAAAAACTGATTCCTACTTCATCGGAAAATCTACTGAAGTCATAAGGCGATTCAATTGATTGAGATGGGTGTTTTCTCAAAACTATTTGGCGCAGACCGCGCAATTTGGCAAAGTTCAAAAGTCCCGGAAGATATTTCTCAATATTTCCAATTCGATACTTTGAACATTCACCCACTAAGGCATCCGGCTCAAGAATGAACAAGAGGTTGCTTGGAGAGATTTCTTGACTTAAGTAATCTCTTTTTTGTTCGGCAAATAGGAAGTCAGGAATTCTAATAACTTCTGAACCTGGGAAAATCTCTCGGGCAATCTTCTCTGCTTCAGAATTTGTTACTAAAAAGCAATCCGGCAAATGTTCAAAATTTGGGTTAAATCTATTCCTATAGTTAATCCAGTGGTCAAGCAAGACAACTTTACGGATTGAAAGCAAAGACCTATCTTCAAGGACTTTAGATTCCGGTCCACCATAGAATCCGGAACCCAGAAGAATCGTTTTGTTTGAAATCAGATCTGAAGTCATTTCTATAAGTGGAATAGCACTATTGCGGTTTGCAAACACTTCAATCCCAGGACCACTTAAAGATGCAGTCGCCCGAATTTTGAGAGCTTTAGCGAGGGCAGACACCTGAAGCGAACCTCCAAAATCATTACATACTATGTGAAAATCATGAGATTTCTCCTCAAGCATTCGAGTTAGTGGGTGCGGGTGCTTTAGAAAATAAATGAAATTTTCATTCTCAACAGATTGATCCCTCAAAAACCCTGCGCTTAGAGAGATTTTTTGCATGGCAATATTTTCATCACGGGTGCCGATTTGTTGGGTTGCTAACGGAAATAATTCAAACACCCAGGCAGATAAAACCTGAAGAATCTCCTTTCCTACACCTTTCCCGCTGAACTTCTTAAGAACCAGGAAACCTAAATTTATTAATTGACTTTCCGGATGCATCCTAAGTGTGGCAGTCGCAACTAGTTCGCCATTTCCTGAATCTACAACTGCAAGAAGAAAATTTTCAGTGAAGTCAAAACTGCTGAGATATTCACGTTGAGTTTCAACCGTCGCTTGGGCATTCTTATGCTGACTAAAACGCATGTAAATAGGATCGTTTAAAGTCCTAAAGTACTCTTTTCCAAAGTGCAGTTCAGTAAGCCGAGAAATTGAGTATCTCACGACGGCTACTTTAATTATTTCGCAACAAATCTAGATTTGCCCAGACTTTGTGGAATGCATTACCCAATAGTTGAACCTCAACATCCGAAAATTCTTTTGCACACCAATTGATTCCCATAAAGTCCGAGCTGTGAAGTTTTTCAGAAACAGGTAATTGTGTAAGGGAAAGTTCGCGTCTTCTCTTTTTTGGAAGCAGACTGTAGGGAATTGGATTTTTTCGATACGTTAGTTCTCTCGAGAAAAGTGGAAGCTTATGTATGTTTTGGTAGCCCTCGAGTATTGCGGGTACCCCTTCCGCTCTTAACGCCCTTACGAGCGTAGTTCGATCGATTCCGATTTGATCAAGGTCTAAACGCATCCCGTAAACGTAATAAACATGATCATTGCCCGATAATAACTGAGGGACTGTAATGCCTGGCAAATCAGAAATTAAGGTCGAGAATAATTGGGCACCCCTTCTACGTGATGCAATGGCTTGGTCGAGTACTGTCAACTGCACTTCGGCAATTGCAGACTCGAGCTCGCCAAGTCTCATATTCATACCCAAAATTCCATATTGACTTTCCAATTCTGGATTCTGTCCCACGACCACTTCTCCGTGATTGCGCAGAAGTTGCATACGTTGTGCAAGTTTTGGGGAATTTGTAACAGCCACACCGCCCTCCCCCGAGTGGATGTGCTTGTGATAGTTGAGACTGAAACCTCCGATATCTGAAGCAGTTCCTGCGAGGTACCCATTTCTCTTGGCACCCGGTGACTGTGCCGTGTCGCTCACCAGCATCAGGTCATATTTTTCACAAATAATTTTGAGGCTTTCGATATCGGCTGACTGACCAAAAATATCTGGAGAAACAATGGCTCTGGTCCGCTTTGTAACTCGACTCTCCACATCGACGGGATTCAAATTAAAACTAGCCCCATCAATATCAGCAAATACAGGAATTAGATTCCAATGTAGAATAGTGGTCGCAGTCGCAGCCATTGTCCAGCTACTAACAATAACTTCAGAGCCCGGTTCTAATCCAAGTGCACCGATGGCTAGCCACAACCCCGAAGTCCACGAGTTGGATGAAACCGCAAAACCTGTCTTGAAGAATTCAGACCAAGCGGACTCCATCGATTTAACAGAGTTGCCTCCGAAGAAAAACTCACCACTAGATCCGACAAATTGGGATAACTTTCCACTTTTCAGGACGCGTGTCGCTGATTCTATTTCCCGATGACCGATTGAGTTGTAATCAGGAAATTGATGATTGATGCAGGGTTCACCGCCCAGAAGAGCCAATTGTTGCTTATTCACCATCGCCAATCCTCGCACTCTCTATAAAGCTATGGATTTCAATGGCTTGGTTCATTCCAGCCAAGAAATGAGTATCAGTTGAAAAATTCGCAATAGCAGAATATACGACTCTCTGATAGTTCATGTAAACACTCTTTTCTGTTTTGAAATTAACCAATCCATCACCTTTGGGCTTTGTAATGATTATTTCCATTCCATCATCAACCAAATCAATTTGATAATTTTCAAAACATATCCTCAATTTACTAGTCACTCTGGCTTGACCCACTCCAAGAAATGAATAATGAACACCGCATTTTGTGCATTCTAGAAGCAAGTCTGATTTCGCTCCCGTAGGGACTGGTTTAGGACAACTACAAAACAAATGTTTGCCAGTAACCGTCAATCCAAGATCCATGAAATGCGAGAAAATATTAAGCAAAGATCCATACGAATTTACCGTGACTGACAAAAGCTTTCCAAGGTTCAGTCCGGAAATATACTCTCTAGCGACCTTGACTGTTGGGAGGTACCGACGGAAGTAATTTACAAAAACCACAGTTGAACTCGAATTTGCCCACTGAGCAATCCGGAAACACTCCTGCGAGTTCTTTCCTGCCGGTTTTTCAATCAAGAGAACGTCAGGAATCAGGTTATCGGGTATTGATTCCAGAACATCTATATGAGTTTGAGTTGGAGTTGCAATTGCGATTAAACCAATCTTTTCTGTAGAGTTGATGTCGTTTAGGCTACTCACTGCACTGACGGAATAAATATCTCTAGCAATGCTCAGCTTTGATTCGTCGGAATCCATGACTCCAATGACTGAGTAAAATTCTGAATCTCTCAAAGCTTTCAGATGCGTCATTGTCTGGTTACGTATAATTCCGGAAGTAGAGAGGTCGTAGCCCAGACCAATACTTCCTAGACCGATGAGTACAACATGTTGCATTATAAAATCACTCTAATTTCTCGAACAATCTGAAAGTCAGATGATCAGATTCTTCGATTGATTCCAAGAATGAGGAAACAAGTTGACTTTGCCTAAATTTTTTTTGGTCGTTAATCACATTACCCTCAACATTCTTCAATATAACACTCACTTTGGGAACATCTTACAGGTAACGTTTGTTACTCACATTAGAATATGAGCATGAGTTGCGTGAGCGAGAATCGAGAAAGTAAAAAACTATGAATGTCCTTGTCGTAAATGGCAGAAAGATGAATTCTTATGCGCTGACCCTTGAATGTGCCACATTTCTTGCTCAAAAATCTCAGAATATTTCTTTTGTCGATCTCAATGTGTTGGAGTTGCCGTGGACGATGCGAAAACGTGTTCAGCGTGAAATCTGGTCAGAAAGTGAAATTGTAGGTGTAGTTGGTTCTACCCAATCGTTTTTTAACATTTTCAAGGCTGCGAAAGAAGCTATGGCTTGGTGTGCATTCGCAATCGAGTCTGAAAATCCGTGGGAATGTCTAGCGTTGAATGAACAACTTCCCCTTGGCAGATTAGTCCGGAGTTTGATTGCGCGGAGTATGGGGACAAGTAACTTTCATTTATCGGATTGCTCAGTCACGCAAGTTTACGAAATTGCCTTTAAGTCGATTTTTTCATATTTACAAACTACCTCGGCCATTGGAAAATCTGTTATTCCAGTAGATCTCGGGATTGCTCATGGAGGCAGGGATTCCTACAGCGCGGGAGCAATATGCGCCTTCAAGAATCATGGAATTAAAACCCAGTTGGTTGAATCTGGTGGAGTTGCAGAAAGGTGGAGTCTTTTTGAGACTTCTCCTCACTACTCTCCGGATTTTTGGACTAGGCTCGAAAAATCACAATCTTTGACGGCTCCCGAAGAGCAAGTTGCAAACTGGTGGGCCGAGAGGCTTGCGGGCTCCGACCACTTCAGAGCCGAGGAATGGGGTCATACTCGCGAGAAGAATTTGCTTCCTCCGAATCTGCCTAAAAAGTACATTAGTTTTTTTACAACTTCAGATTTTGAGATACCAGTTTTGAGGAATTTGACATCTTCCCAGGGGATTTTCAAAATCAAACTGAGGCGTTTCTTCAACTATATAAATTGTGCAGAGCCGAGAATATTGATGTCATCATTAGACGCCATCCAAATTCAGTTGACCAGGCAGGAGTAGACAGAGAGATTCCGCTTTGGGAGGGAATCCGAGATTTACCAGGAGTAACTTACTTAGGCCCACATGAGAAAGTTGATTCGATAGCGTTGGCGCGGGGCAGTCAGACAGTTTTTACCTTCAAGTCAAGTGTGGGAATTGAATCCATCTGGCTTGGTGTGCCGGCATATGCCCTCGGACCAGCTAGATGGGCTTGGACAGACGCGCTTCGAGCATGGGATGTACAAAACCTTGAAAGGGTGTTGCAAGAACCTGGTTCTGCAAATCGAGATCACGCTATGAGGTGGGCCAACATGATGCTGATGATGGATTATCCGAACACTCAGTTTGAGACAATTCATGGAAATTTGGCTGTAAGAAATTCAGCCACAATAACAATTTCTAGAATATCGAATATCCTAGATAAGGGTATCGGAGTACTTTTACGCAGAGTTGCGCAAAGAGTTGCCAAGATTAATTCCCCGAACCCTGCCCGTCACTAGAACATCAAGCGCAATATTTCAATTACGGAATAGAGGAAGTTAGTTTGAAAAAAGTTTTGGTTGTAACAACCATAAATGGCGAGGCGCATGCAGGCATCTCTCGCCTTGTCGAAGACTCAAAATTGCAAAATTTTGAACTGGTCTTGGTAGGCGATAAGAAAACCCCAGCTAGTCTCGGCAAGATAGCAGAATCAAGCGTTCACTTTTACAATCTTGAGAGCCAAATTAATTCAAAATTTCTAAGTGGACGCACGCTTCCTGTAAACCATTATGCAAGAAAGAACTTTGGGTATTTGGTCGCCGCCGATATGGGATGTGAATGGATCAACGAGACGGACGACGACAATAGACTTTTTGTAGAATTTTGGGACAGACAAGTTCCTAATAAGTTAGTCAAAAACTTAACTTCGTCACACTGGGTTAATATATATAGCGCATTTGGAATGGGTGAATATTGGCATAGAGGTATACCTATTAATGAAGTTCAGCGTGCAAATTCCTTGATAATCCATGAAATAGATTCAAGTTCGAGTATCGCATGCGTTCAAGGCCTCGCAGATGGCGACCCCGATATTGATGCTATTTGCAGAATGCTTTACAAGCCGGTAACTGAATTCTCCAGAGCAGACTCCTTTATTGTAGAACCTGGATTCTATTCACCAACTAATTCTCAACTGACTCGCTGGAGAACCGAGTTGACGCTTCCATTGTTGTATCTGCCAAGTACTGTCCCATGGCGAGTCTCTGATATTTGGCGTGGCTTGATCGTGCAAAGATATTTTGCAATTTCAGATCTCAGAACTCAATTCCGCGGAGGACTCGGCTTTCAAGATCGAAACGAGCACGACTTACTCAAGGATTTTATTGACGAGTTAGAGGTGCACATGAGCACTCGCATACTTCTCGAAATTCTTGAAACCATTGATGTTTATGATAAATACAAATTTATGCTCGCTGTATATTCAGGAATGTTGGCGCGAGACCTCGTATCGCAGGAGGAAATAGTCCGTTTGGAGAATTGGCTAGCTGATACCTCAGCTATTTTGAATAAAGATTAACATCCGCTTCAACCATGATTTTTACAAGCTCCGGCGTCAGAGTTTTAGCCTCCCACCCCAATTTCTCTTTCGCCTTTGATGGATCGCCAATTAAATTTTCCACTTCAGTGGGTCGCAGATAACGTTCGTCTATGACAGTGTATTTCTCCCAATCGAGCCCCACTTGCTCAAAAGCAATTCTACAGAAATCCCTCACTGTGTACGCTGTACCTGTGGCGACAACATAATCATCCGGTTCGTCTTGTTGCAACATCAGCCACATGGCCTCAACATATTCAGGCGCATAGCCCCAATCACGAATTGAATCCAAGTTGCCTAGATAAAGTTTAGATTGCTTGCCTGCCGCAATTTTTGCCACCGCTCGAGTAATTTTCCGAGTGACAAATGTTTCACCTCTTCGGGGGCTTTCGTGATTAAACAGAATTCCCGAAGAGGCATAAATGTCATACGCCTCTCTATAATTCTTTGTCATCCAGTGCGAGTAGAGCTTGGCTGCAGCATATGGAGATCGTGGGCGAAATTCGGTCTCTTCTGATTGAGGCGCGGGACTATCCCCAAACATTTCAGATGTTGATGCCTGATAAAAGCGGCAAGGAATTTTTGAAACGCGTACCGCTTCCAACAATTTTGTTGTCGCGATTCCCGTTACCTCTCCTGTGAGTTCTGGTTCCAAAAAAGACACTGCTACATGCGACTGGGCAGCAAGGTTGTATATCTCCATCGGTTCGAGCTGTTGAAGCAATGTTATTAATCTGCTCGTATCTGTCATGTCGGCATAGTGCAAGAACAGTTTTGCGCTGTCATCGTGGATATCCTGGTAAATATGGTCGAGTCTTTGAGTGTTAAGAGAACTAGCCCTACGGACCAGACCATGGACTTCGTAGCCTTTTTCAAGAAGAAATTCTGCTAGATAACTTCCATCCTGCCCTGAAATGCCGGTTATTAGGGCTCGCTTCATAAGATAGAGAATAGCCCAAAATAAGGCAGAATGTGCATGTGAGTGTGGAAAAAGTTTATATCCCAGGGCATAGCGGTCTCCTGGGAAAATCCGTACAGAAATTATTCTCCGATCGTGGATTTGATTTGGAAATCAGAAATTCCTCGGAACTAGATTTACGAAATGCTGAACAGGTATTTGAATTCGTTACTAAAGCCAAACCCGATGGCATTGTTCATTGTGCGGCTTACGTTGGGGGAATTGGGGAAAATAGCGATAACCCCTTAGAAATGCATTATAGAAATTCTCTAATCCAGTACTCGATTCTTAATGCAGCGTATGAATTAAAGATACCTAAACTCATTTTTGTTTCGAGCGCAGCGGTATATCCAGCTGGTAACCCGTTGAATCTAGAAGATGATATTTGGACTGGTGCGCCGAGCAAAGAACACGTCCAATATGCGTCAGCAAAGATATCCGGCATGGAATTCGTAAAATGGGTTCGAGAGAAAAGTTCACTCGACTGGATATCTGTAATCCCAACGAATATCTACGGGTCAAATGATCGATGGAATACCACAAGATCACATGTCATTGCTGCACTAATCATGAAATTTATATCTGCCGAATCAAGTAACTTATCTGAAGTGGAGATATGGGGAAGCGGAGATTCAAGACGGGAGTTCTTGCACGCGGACGATGTAGCCGAAGCTTTAGTCAAGGCCTACACTGCAATTGAAAATGCAAAGTTCGACCGATTTAACCTAGGGGCCAGCAGCGATATTTCAGTCAGAGACCTCGCCATGAGGATTGCCAATTTATGCGGTTATTCCGGGGAGCTTATTTTCAATCCAAGCAAACCAGAAGGTCCTAAATTGCGAAAGTTAGATATGACTCGTACAAGTGGTTTTATTGATTGGAAACCACGAATTGAACTTGAGGATGGAATTTTGAAAGCAATCCTCGCTTATCGAGAAAGTATTGGAATCCCTAGATGATAGTTTTTGATGTAGGAGCCAATAAAGGGGAGTTTTCCCAACATGTACTCGAGAGCAACCCCAATTCCCAGGTATATGCGTTCGAACCCAATTCCTCTATCTGTGGGAGCTCCTTAGAAAAACTGAGAAAGAATTACCCAGATCGTTTTCGTGTCAATCTAGTGGCCCTAGGCACTGATTCAGGCTCAGGGGAGCTTTACGGTTCGCAACTAATGAACGGGCAACTTGGAAGCTTAATTCCATTTAATGCTAACTCCGAAGGATGGAACTCCCATTCAGATCTTTTGAGAAGCAATAATTCTGTAATTGAATCCGAGACCGTAGCGATTCTTGCAGTCAGTGAATTGGCTGAATCGCTCGCTCAAGAAACTATTGATTTTCTCAAAATAGATACGCAAGGAACCGATGTCGCAATTTTGTCTGAAATTCTTAAACACTTTAAGGTCTTATCCGGTGTTGTTGAGGTAGATGCTGGAAATTTTGCTGAAGGTTATAGGTATCAGACAGGTAATAATCGGGTTGAGAACCTTATTTTATTATTGAATCACAACAGTCTTCAAGTCACAAAAATACTGCCAAACAACAGTCGTTCAGATGAACTCAATGTTTACTTCAGTAACTCCCAGAAAGTATTTGATGAAGTTGTAAACACTCTTAAACTTTCTTCCAACCCCGCGCTTGCGAGATACTGGGTAATTCAAGGAATCGGCACTTCAGAAAATGAAAGCACCGGACTCCTCTTCCGCCGCTTTACAAAAAAAGCAATTCGGGCTCTGTTTCACCCTAAGTCATCACTGAGATCGGTTTTATTGAAACTCACTAAGTAATCGCTAGCAATTTTCTTTGGGCTATGTCGTTCTGCGGATTTAACGCGTTCGTAAATCGAAAAATTGGTCCAGAAAACAGGGTCTGACACGGTTGACATAGCATTTGCGATTTCAACAACCTCTGGTTCCGTGAGAATTACTCCACTAAGTAGTTGATTAGTATTTGGTGAAACCGTGAGTATTCCCAACATTCCTCCAGTGCGAGTAGATATTACGGTCGCACCCGTGGCTAATGCCTCGACGCGAACAAGGGAGAACCCTTCGAACTCGGATGTTGAAACAAGAGAAATTGAAGATTGTAGTAAATTCACTGTCTGGAGCTCAGTGAGTTGTCCCGCGAATGTAATTGAATCTTTTGAATCAAGTTCAAGTACGAAACTTCTTAAACTGCCAAGCAAAGGACCTTCTCCGCCAATCACCAATTTTGAATTCTTATCAATGAGCTTGTTGACTTTGGCGAATTCAAACGCCTTGATTGCAAGTCTGGGATTCTTTTGATCGTTCAATCTACCCAAAAAGACAAAAGTACTAGTCCTTTCTATCTCAGGCTGATATATGAAATTATGTGAAATTGGATTCAAGATTACTTCGGAGGGGCCAATATGCTTGGAATCTAGGAATTTTTGTACTTCATGCGATACCGAGATTATTCGGTAAGCAAATCTTGACATGACTCGATATAGAAACCACTGCGAATCAGATCTATTGAAGTATGTGTTGTGCTCAACCCAAAAAAGCCTCGAACCAATCACAGAGAATCGGGCAAAGACGCTCCAAATTTGTGCCCAATAGAGATGTGCTTGAATATGAGTAGGTTTCAATTTTCTTGCAAGCCCGATTATTGTTTTCATTGCTCGAAAATCAAACATATTCTTCGCGGAGACTCGATGAACACGCACACCTAAATCTTCTAGGGACTTCATTTGCATTTCCCGCGCACTGTCTTGAATGAGCACCATTTCAATCTCGCATCCAGCTTTAACCCACTCTGGTACGAGCGTGAGTAATACCTTTTGGGCCCCCCCATTTGTGAATGCATCAATCATTACCAGAATGCGCATATTCATTTAATTACCACGAAATTAAATTACGGTTGGTTTGAGTCCGTATCTTATTATATTCGAGAATACGTTCCCTAGAACTTTCTGTATTAAAATTAGATATATCGCTAATCAAAGCGTCCATATCACTGGCAACTAGTCCGATGCCAAAATATTCAACCTCATTTGCGAATGCGCTTCCTTTAAACGTCGCAACGGCGGTCAGATTATCAGCGGCGCGATATGCGAGGGCAGAGGCGTTTAGTTTATAAGATTCAACGTTGTATGGAAGACAGACCAGATCAATATTTTTAAATGCCCAAGACATTTCTGATTCACTCAGCCGACCAGGTAAAAGCTTGACCTGCAATCTAGTTGACAACTCCAGTAATTCGTTTGGAGGGGGATCTTCGGTCTGAATAATCCAGGAAAGTGAATTAGCTTCATCATTGGCGAGGGTTTTAGAGATTATTTCCACTAACCAATTTATGCCTTTATGCTTTTGTGCCATCCCTAGAAATCCAAAAGTTTCATTTACCCAACCGTTTGACTCTTCTCCAATTTCGAGGCAGGGGGGCGTTGGGGAATAATAGAGGTTTGATTTCGAAAGTTTGAGTAAATTTCCATATTCTTTCATCTCGTACCCAACTCGAATATCAGTGGGGAATAATCCAATTAGTTTGGATAATTCCAAGGTGCTATCAAAATATCTTGTGAAATAACCTCGATTCTCTGCAGTATTTGTAAGTCGATAAACCAATTTCGCCTGCGAGAACTTGTCTTTGATTCTTTTTCCTAGCCTCACGCTTATTGGACAAGCAGTAGGAAAAATCACTATCGAATCTGGAAACTTGCGAATATTCCCCTTAACTCCCAACAATGCAAATTCCACGATCAGATGAGATAAAATACTGTTGACAACGCTTTGCCACTTCGAGTTTTCAGTTTTGCTATACAAGATGCGCGTGAACCCAGGGATCCAAGAGGTTGGATATTTCAGGCGAAATCCAACTGGATGATAACTAGGTACAAGTATTCTTCGATGAGTTGCATGCTTTCCTACAACAGCAATCTCGGAACCCAAAGGGAGATATACGCTTACTTGATAACCATCACCCTCAATCAATTCAATAAAGCCTCGAATTACGCGCGAATGATGGGTGTGCATCAAGGAAGCTCCAAAATCAATCAGCAGGAAGTTTTTCATGAATTAACTCTATTGGTCACGACGTGTAGTAGCCGATTAAAGTTTGAACGGTTTTTTCCCAAGTAAAGGTCCCTGACCGTTTGATGGCAAGAGCCTTCATCCTATTCAACAGGGATGGGTCATCCAAGATCGATGAAATGGCTTCATATAAGGATTCAGCAGAAGTCATATCAACGTGGACCCCAGCATCTCCCGAAACCTCACTCGTTGAGGTGTGCTTGTGATCTATTGAAGGACAGCCACATTTCAAACCTTCTAGCACCGAAAGTCCAAATCCTTCGTGAAGTGATGGAAAAATATTAATCAAGGCACCTCGATATAAGTAGGAAAGTTCATTGTCTGTCAGATCCTTTAAAATAGTCACGTGATCCTGAAGTGATAGCTCTTCAATTCTTCTTAGCGGTACGTCGTACCCGGCGACTGGTTTTCCCACCAAAACCAACTTCGGTAAGTCCTGTGAGTGTTTAAGCAATAAAGCGTAGGCTTCCACTAGTGTTTCAACATTCTTGAAATTCTGCCAACGCGATACACAGATCAGATAGCCCGGCATGAGATTAAATCCCTCAGGCTTAGTAGGTTCTATGCTTCCGAATTTGGAGGCCATGTAGAGACATTTGACCTTGTGCGCAGGAAACTTAGCGACTTCTACTAATTTGGAACAAGCATCTCGGGAGACGCCAAATATATAGTCTACATGCTTAATTGAAAGTCGAATATTCCAATAAAACATGTTGGTCCAAATGGTATTGACGCCTGGAATTATTCTATTGTTTGCATCATGAAGAGTTAGACAAACCTTTTTTGATTTAATTAAAAAGAAGAGTGGGAAAACTCGACTTGCGTGCCAGTGCACAACATCAAAACGCTCTTGCTTTGATGAAAAATACCTTGGAATCCAATACATTAGAAAAGAAAAAAATTGGCTTGCAAACGGAAAATTTTTTAGAGGGATAATAATCTCGCGAGTTCCCGGGAGTCGGTAAATGTCCTCATCGCTTTGTTGGAAATGTATAAATACTTGCCTAATATTGGGCTGAAGTGCAAGTTGTAAAATTAACTCCTGTGCCACTCTTGCAGTTCCACTATTGCTTCGGCCATCCACGACATTTGTTAAATGCGCGACTGTCAAAAAATTACTCTCCGATTTCACGATATGGCCCGCTGCCATTTCTTTGGAAGTAGACTGAATATTGGGCGCATCGAATCAATGCCAATATTTCCAATTTTAATATTTCTATCTTCATCGGTGTTTGACTCGACAATTTCAAAACCTCCAACCGCCAGATAATTAGAGTAATAGATGAGCAAGTCTTTGGAAACTAATTTAGGATTGGACATAAACTCAGCTAAGTCGAATCTATTCTTAATCCAATTATCTTGGAAACACGAGGCATAAATTGCGTCCCCAAGTGCGGCAACAGGAACTTCTCTGAGGGCCAGTTCGAAACCGAGAAACGATGCCCAGACAAAATTTGCGTCCATTTTCTCAGCTATTTCATACGAGTTAACTCTTGAGTTTGTTGGGAACAAAATAACTTGGGGATTATCCTTAAAGACATCCCACTTTGATTCTGCCTCCGAATGATTTCCTGGGTCACTTGGGTGAAGGCGAAGATATAATCGATCATCATCTTGCATTAATTCAACGATTGCCTGTACTGCTGCAATTTGACTCTGAAATTCAGTGTCCTCCACGGCTACTTGCGAGGCATCTTGCAGAACTGAAATCTCCCATTCGGATGTTGAAAAAAAGGCAAAATTTTTCCCAGGCCGAGAGGCAACCTTTTCAAATGTAAGCGGTTGGTCGGTGAGATAGTTCAGTCTGTACGGGATTAGACTCCTATTTCTGACGCTTTCCTGAACTTTATTCGCTAAATCCAGGTTCCCTTTTTGAAAATTTGATTCGCACATAATTTTCGCTCTAAGTTCAGCGCTATTGGCCGGACTAGAAAGGAAGTAATCTAATCTTTTCTTAAGATAAGTAGGATAAATATAGCCTCCGCCTGCCTCATATAAAATTACATCCGTACCACTGTTCCGGAATTCTAAAGTTATGGCAGCTTGCGTGGGCTGTCTTCCATTTGCCAAAAAAGTTGCGTCGAAATTCAAATGTTTGATTCGAGCAAGTTCCAGCTGAATATGTTCAACCGCAAACTTTATATTGCGGATTAGTTTGCTGCTTACAAAGTCATTTGAACCTAGTTTTCTTTTTTCAAAACTTGATAGGGTCGACTGAGCTATTTTGAAGGCATCAAGATTCCCCCATTTCTGCCCTTCCAAAGAATTAAGTTGAGTTAGACCGCCGTGATATAGACTCGAATGGGAAATACTTGATCGTTCATATCTTATTCCCTTTCTTTCACACACATCTTTCAAAATGTTTTCAATCCTGTACTTACGGTCGAGAAAAATACTTCTTAAAATTCGTCGCGATTTAATTGGGAGCAGTATCCCAAGTACCTTAATTCGCATAGCGTAAGGAGAGGCAAAATCTGATAAATCGAAAACCGTGACATCCGCGCCTATATCTTTGAGCCGCGATGCGGTTTCAAGAGCCCACGGGTATTCCAAATAACCGGGACCAGAAACGAATACGGCCACTTTCTTTCCTGCGTAGTTTGAAAAATTGAAACAATTGCCATTCAGGCACATCGCTAGGCCACCTTATCTGCTTGGCAATATAATGAATTTCATGTCGAATGATAGCCAGCAAAACATGCGTGTGTGCCATGTTGTGACCACCATTGCAAGAGGTGGAGCTGAAAATCAACTTCTAATGTTGGCAAAGGGTCAAATAGAACGCGGCTATTCCGTGACGGTTTGCCCACTGAAGGGCGAACTTGAGCTCGAGGTCGAATTTCGTAAATTTGGAGTTGAGGTTGTAAAAACTTTACATGGAGTTGGATTTCTCGCTCAGATCCGAGCTATGAGAAAATTGAGCCGTAATAATTATTCAATCTTTCACGCGCATCTTCCCCAGGCAGAACTGTTGGTTTATTTGAGTGGGTTCCGAAATTATGTAGTAAGTCGGCACTTTGGGGGTCAGTTTTTCCCTGGGCAAAACAGTTTTATTTCGAGGTGGATGTCAAAGCTGGCGGTTAGTAATGCTGGCTGCGTAGTAGCTATTTCCGAATCCGTTGCAAAATACTTGGTTAAGAATCATGAATTACAACAGTCAACATTACTAAAGGTGGTCCCATACGGATTTGATAAGGAAGTATTTCTCGGAACGAATCTAAGTCTTTCTAATTCAGGAATGGCTCCAAATGAGAGAAGACTTTTTGGGACAATTGCTCGCCTTTCGGAAGAAAAAGACTTGTCTACCCTTATAAGAGCTTTCCATCTGCATCAACTGAATCCCAAGTTCAGTGGAAATGAACTCGAAATATACGGAGCCGGTCCCTTGGAAAACTCCCTGCGGCAACTTATTTCTGAGCTGTCGCTGCAAGAAAGTGTCCGGTTGATGGGTAGGACCCAAAAGCCTGGACAAATCATTAACAGCTTTGATGTATTCGTTCTTACAAGCAAATTTGAGGGGTTTGGGATGGTACTGCTTGAAGCAATGAGCCTTGGTAAACCAATAATTTGTTCGCGAATTGATACAGCCCTAGAGGTCTTGGGTGAAACAGGAGCAGCGATTTTCTTTGAGACCGGAGTAGAAGCAGATTTGGCGATTAAAATGTGTGAGCTAGACCAGTTGTTGCCACTCGACTTTAAAGAAATGCAACGATTAAGACTAGATAGGTATTCCATTCAAAATTCGGTCGATCGACTACATGAAATTTACAAGAATTTACCTACGACCCTCCCTAGAGAATGAAGTGAAGGTATGCTCTAAGCGTGAGAAATCCAATTAAAGCTCGAAAGTTTGATGCAGAACTCAATCGTGCATTCGGCTTACTCGACAAGAGAGATCGACGCAAACTATTGCTCGTAACTTTGGTTCAGGTTTCATTTGGATTCTTAGACTTAGTTGGAGTCGCAGCTATCGGAATGGTAACTGCGATTACTATTCGAGGGATAAAGTCTCAAGGGCCGGGAGACAAAGTAAGCACCCTCCTGAATTTGTTTGGACTTGAAGGCTTTTCTCTTCGAAGCCAAGTGATTTGTCTAGGAATAGCGGCAGTAGTGATTCTTTCCTCAAAAACAGTTTTCTCAGTGATATTCCTTAGACGTACTTTGTTCTACCTGAGTCGAAAGAGTGCTTCAATATCGAGTGACTTGATGTCCAAGTTATTAACCCAACCATTGAGTTTTATCTCTTTGGAATCCCAACAACAACGTCTGTTCAGCGTTACGACCGGAGTATCCAATTTAACTGTTGGGGTGCTTAGCAATATTGTGCTGATTGTCTCAGATGCGTCCCTACTCATCGTGTTATTGCTTGGATTATTTGTTGTTGACCCCGTCGTGTGCATTTCAACACTTGTTGTGTTCGGCTTTGTAGGAGTGATTCTTTACTTCTTACTTCACACCCGTGCAGCCAAATTTGGGTTGGAGAATGCCAGGGTATCAATATCGTCTAACCAAAAGATTATTGAAGCTTTTTCATCGTACAGAGAAATTTCTGCAAAAGGCGGAAGGGAATTTTACGCGAATCAGATTTCTCGTCAACGCTTTCAACTTGCTGCATTTGACGCAGAACTGAAGTTTCTTCCAAATATCAGCAAATATGCAACTGAGTTAACAGTCGTAATTGGAATAACAGCAATTGCAGCCTTTCAATTTTCTCGCTCTGACAATAACCATGCAATTGCAGTACTTTCGGTATTTATTGCAGCCAGTACACGAATTGCCCCAGCGGTAATGCGGCTTCAGCAAAGCGCAATTACCGTAAAGTCCTATTTGGCATCTTCAAAACCGACGCTTGATTTAGCAGATGACTTAAATGGAGCCAGTAAGCTATCCGTAAATGAAAATCTCTTTTCGACCGATCACCAGAATTTTGTGCCAAACATTGAAATCAAGAATCTTGTATTCAAGTATGTTTCAGAAAGCAACAATGTTGTTAACGATGTGAGCTTGAGGATTGATCCCGGTTCCCTCACGGCATTTGTAGGGCCTTCAGGGGGAGGAAAAAGTACTCTAATTGACTTAATTCTTGGAATGTGTCTACCAGACAAAGGCACTATTCAAGTCTCTCAACTCATGCCAAAAGATGCGTTGAAAACTTGGCCAGGAGCCATCGGGTACGTCCCTCAAAACGTCTTTGTATCCAACGCTTCAATTAAAGAAAACGTATGCCTGGGGTTCAATCCTTTGGAGATTAGCGATGACCTAGTTTGGAAAGCTCTCGAGCAGGCAGAACTTTCTGAATTCGTTCGAGAACTCGACGGTCAGCTCGACTTCGTTGTCTCTGATAATGGCAGCAATCTGAGTGGTGGACAGCGTCAGAGATTGGGAATTGCCAGGGCTCTTGTCACGAAGCCCAAACTCTTAATACTCGATGAGGCCACAAGTGCGCTAGACGCCGAAACCGAGAAGCGAATATCTGAATCAATTTCAAATCTACGGGGCGATACAACTATTGTAGTAGTTGCACATAGACTTTCGACAGTTCGTCTCGCTGACACAATTTATTACCTAGATCAAGGAGTAGTTCGGGGTCAAGGGTCTTTTGAGGAAGTGAAAGAACTCAATTCTGATTTTAAGTTACAAGCCGGATACATGGGCCTGTAGGCGTATTTCATCCAAGAATTGAAGTTAAGCGTGAAATCCAGTTCTTGAAAGAGTGGTTGTTCACCCCGATGAGAACTCTCGAATGAACCTCTCTTCTCACTTCGCCGTGAGGATTCTCGAGAAGAGCCCTTAATTCGGAATTTAGGGAGTCACTACTGTCCTTCCAAGCGCCAAATTCATTTATATATTCTTGGTTGATCGTGACAACTGGCATTCCTGTCAGAGTCGCTTCTACCAAGCTTTTATCAAGGCTTCCAGAAAAAGCATGAACGAAAATGTCATTTTGAATGAGTTTGTCGGGAACTTGAGCTCGTGGAATTGCCTGTTCAAAAGTTAACCAACCATTTTCCAGTTCCTTTTTCCAAAAACTCTTCAAATCAGTTACGTAGTCGACACTGTCAGGAGTGGATGGGTTTCCCACTAATTTCAGCGTTAATAACGGGAATTCCAATCGAAGCGCAGCCACGGTTGAAATAATTTCCCCAAGGTTTTTTGACCGATCCATGCGACCAATGTGAACGCACTTTGTAAGCGGGAATCCGAGGCTGTCTCTTTCCGGAAATTGGTTAGGATCAACGGACTGACCAAGATAAATTATTTTATCTCCTTGCAAAGGGCACGAGCCCCGCGTGGAGGTAATTATCGAGTTTGCCCAGAAATATGTCCAAGATAAGAAAAAAGTTTTTGCAGCATGTGCATACCAAACATGATGTTTGATTTGCAATACTCTTAATATTGGCGCAACAAGAGCACTCTGGACTAAAGTCATATGAGAGAAAACTGATGAAAATTTCTTCCGACGAATAAGCAAAAAGAAGCAGTAGTAAAATTTCAAAATATTGTGCAAGTTCTTGCCCTGAACCCAATTGGATGAAATCACAGTTATGTTCTCAAACTTAGGACTATAGGTTGTTGCCCCGGTCAAAACAGTCACTGTTGCGAAATTCCTAGATAAGCCTTCCACGACATCGACTTGATGAGAGAGTGCTGGATGTTCCTTATCCATTACATAATTCAAGATAAGCAGGTGCGAATTTAAGAAATCTTCGTGTTCGCTAGAAAATTCTGCACCAGACGATGAATACACAGTTAGACTTTAGCATCAACTGTCGAATGGGAAAATCAAAATGCGTGGAATAGTGACAGGCTCCAGCGGGTTTATAGGTGCAGCACTTACCAAGAAATTACTTTCAGCTGGGTGGACGATACTGGGTATCGATAGTCACACCGATTATTACTCGGTTGCCCTAAAAGAACTTAGGAATGAGGTCTTGCACCAACATTCTAACTTCCGTTTCGCCCAAATTGATTTGATAGATGCGAATGCCCTAGAAGACATGATCAAGAAATTCCAACCCGATACAGTTTTTCATTTGGCCGCTCAAGCAGGGGTAAGAATTCCTGTTGATGGAATACATAGATACACCGAATCAAACCTAACCGGTTTTTCAAATATGCTCCAACTTTCCGTCAAGCATTTGGTCCCAAACTTCATTTATGCTTCTTCATCTAGCGTTTACGGAGACTTCGCGCAATTACCGTATTCAGAAACTGAACTGAAACTTAGGCCAACAAGTTTTTATGGAGCGACAAAACTAAGTAATGAAATCTTGACTCGCCCGCTTGTCGCAGGTTCGAAAACACGTGCTCGAGGAATGCGATTCTTTACGGTTTATGGGCCCATGGGGCGTCCGGATATGGCTTATTTTCGAATCATCTCTAGTTTGATTTCAGGTTCTAAGTTTGAGCTTTATGGCGATGGGATGGTTGAGCGTGATTTCACATATATCGACGATTGCGTAGAAATGATTAAACGCCTTCAATCCGAACTGACCACAAGGAAGCCTGGATTTGCAGATGTGGTGAATGTAGGTGGTGGTCACCCAGTCTCGATGAAAGAACTTATTAGACTAACTACAGAAGAACTTGGGATGCAGCTGGAAATTAAACAAGTAGATTCAAATCCCAATGATGCAGCCCGAACCATGGCGGATCCGACATACTTACAGGAACTAGTAGGAGCCAAGCCAGAAACCTCATTGGAGTCAGGATTAAGTAAGACAATTGAATGGGCGTCAACAAAAGTTAGCCCGTCACAACTTCTTGAATGGGTAAATTCTTCGTCATGAAGGTACTTCTAACCGTAGGAATCTACCCACCTGATATTGGTGGCCCCGCGACTTTTATACCCAAAATTGCAGAAAGAATCATAGCTAAGGGGGGAAATAGTCATGTCATTGCGCTAAATCCCGGTGCCCCCACTCGGAAAAGCACTTCGTATAAATTAACGTTCGTACCTCGTTCAACCTACATTAAGAGATTCGTTAAATGTTCTTTCGTAATCCTGTGCAGTGCAATCCGTGCCGACAAGATTTTCTCTAACGGTCTGTATCTTGAATCTACATTTGCACTCAGGTTGCTACGGAAGAAGTCAGTTGCAAAAATTGTTGGTGATCCTGTATGGGAGAGACAAAGAAATCTAGGTGAAACAAACCTTTCGCTCATTGACTTTCAGGGAATTAAGTTGCCTTTGCGATACCAAATGTTTAGAAAAATCTACAAGTTCGCACTGAATTCGTACACGTCGATAACCTGTCCTAGTACCGAACTAGTTGAAATAGTTCGAGGATGGGGAGTGAAACCTCCCGTAGTCTATATCCCAAACGGAGTTCCAGTCCCCGAGAAGCCAACTACGAAAAAAGACTTCGATTTAATTTATGTGGGAAGGCTGGTACCCTGGAAAAACGTTGAGGCCGTGATAAGTATTTCCGCACAAGCCAAATTCAAAACTTTGATTGTTGGCAGCGGACCAATAGAACTAGAGCTGAAAGAGATGTCAGTTAATTCTGGCGCAAACTGTGTTTTTATGGGCGAGCAAGGCGCGGCAAAGGTGAGCGAATACCTGAATCAGTCAAAAGCCTTCATACTTCTTTCTGACTATGAGGGCCTCTCTTTTGCTTTGCTTGAAGCAATGGCACGTGGGCTACCAGCAATAGTGTCAAATGCAAAAGGAAACACTGATGTGATCACGGACCAGGTCGACGGGGTTGTGTTGGATTTGAAAAACTTAGGGTCAAGAAATCAAGAATTAATCATGCTAGTCAATGATGAGAACAAATTGCGAAGTATGGGAAATCAAGCAAGAAACACTGTGCTTTCCCGATTTGAGGCTACCGAACAGTTAGATAAATTCCTAGAATTGTTAGTTTAGACGTGATTAATTTAATTTTAATTGTAGATCCTAGAAATTTGATTTTTGGAAATGTCTCAACACTTAATCGACACAAAGTTTATTCGGAAACCCTTACGAAAGTTTCTCAAGATAGATTAAAGCTTGGAGTAATCAGTTTTCAGTCTCGTGATGGCTTTTCAATTGAGTTAATCGATAATGTGTACTCAATCAAGATTTCGAAAAGCCTCATTTTTCAAAGAAGAGCTTGGCAGAGTTTCGTAATTGAATACAAAGCTTTATTTAGCACACATCTTTTGATAGCGGGAGATCCATGGGAAAGTTTCTTGTCTGCAGTTTTGTTTTCAAGAATGACCAGCAGAAATTCAAGAATTCAGGTACAAGCCCACGGTGATATCGGAAATCGACTATGGATTAACCTTAATTGGAGAAATAGAATCCGCAGTCTTATCGCCTTCCTAACTTTAAGATTTGCTAGGGAGATTAGAGCGACTACAGAGTTGCAGGCAGAACAATTAACAAGTCAGTACGGAGTCGATCCAAAGAGAATATTGGTTGTCCCTGTTCCTTCCTTCTACTTTAGTCATGAAGTCGCGCTAACTCTGAATTCGGCTAGGCCAAACACCTTGGGCCTTGTCGGCAGAATTGAGCATGACAGAGGGCTAGATACTTTTGTAGATCTCACAAGAAAGTTGGCGCAAGTAAATCAAGACTTTTCAGTAGTTGTGGTTGGTTCAGGGAATTCACGTGACAAACTAGAGAATAGATTGGCGCAATTCTTACCCCCGAGCCGAATTTCGTTTTTAGGTGATATTGATCCGGTCAACATGTACAAGGCCTGGAACAAACTCGGAGTCCTCGTGTCATGCGCGCCTGCGGAGTCATATGGAAGAGCAATGCGCGAATCGCTCGTACACGGCATACCAGTTTGGGCTACTCAATCTTCAGGAGCAATCGATTTGTTCAAAATAGCCAGGGGTGGAATGGAATTTCTCAACTTGACCGACTCAGCAGAAGTGCTAAATGAAACCTACGGACGGTTATTGCTCAGAGGCATCGACCCAAGTCTGCAAACGGCGCTACTCAAATCTGACGAGCAAGTCATCTCCAATTTAGTTTCCAGTTGGCTCGAGTCTCCAGTTAAAAGCTAGAGTTGCGGCAATAAATGTCCGTTTTGTCCCCTTCCCGCGACAATCTAGGCTGGGATTCGTAGTAGGAGATAGAGGCAGCGACGGCTGGTTCTGTAAGACCAAAACCGGTTAATGAAGGATCCAAAAAGTGGCACTTAGCGTATGGACAGTTGCTGAACTGGGGGCTTTTTACACTGAGCATCGTTCAGAGCTACTCTCGCATGCCAATCGCGTATTGAAGGATTCAGCAAAGGCTGAAGAGATTACCCAGGACTCACTTATCAAGTTCATGCTTGCGGCCCCTGAGCTTGAGTCTGAGGAGCACGCACTTTCTTACCTACACCGCACCATTGAAAACCTCTGCATCGACTACTTCCGTATGGAAGGACGTCGTCCAAACCTTGTCGTGATTGATGATGCCCAGGCTGAGGTTGAAGCTACTTGGCAGGTTTCAGGAGATCACTTAGAAGTTATTTCTCAGGCCGAAGACGCAGCGATAATTCGCCAGGCTTTGGCCCTGCTTTCACCTGCTGAGCGCGCTGCGCTTGTGATGTGGGAGATGGAAGGACGTTCGACCGAAGAGATTGCGGCAGAGCTTGGAATTAGGGAATCTGCAGTGCGTCATACGGTTTCGCGCGCCCGCGCATCTCTACGCCGCGTGCTTTCAGAGCTTGTTATCGATCATGAACGTGGCCTTACAGCTCTCGACATGCTTTCAACTACCTATAAAAAGGCATCTGAGCTAGCTGCCAAGTCTTCTAAGGTCGCTCTCTCCTTACTATTAGTAGTCACAGCCTTCCTTGGTTTCAACTCTATGACAGGCCGTGAAGGGATTCTGCCTACAGTCTCTTCAAATGAGTCAGCAGGAGTAGTTGCAGAATCTGCTCCAACTGTGGATTCTGCAGTACCTGCCCCATCTATCTCGATGCCAGCGAAGAAGTCATCAACCATGGTCTCCGGCGTCTACGTCAAG
>JACCDJ010183207.1_pt1 | contig 24270 bp, 18 predicted proteins | sample 7444481 | NCBI WGS metagenome assembly JACCDJ01 (sample SAMN15323435, study PRJNA562643) | freshwater metagenome | isolation source: river surface water | place: USA:Blue River Watershed | collected 2017-08-15 | reverse complement strand
TGAACCCGCAAGATGTCCTGATCCGTGGCCTCGGTGGGTTCGCGCACATCCATCAGTGCCATCAATCCCTTGCGCGTCAAATGATCGTGAATCGCCCACAAGCGCTCAGGGGACTCCGGGTGGTGGGGTCCCATCTCGTGCTTAAAGAAGACTGGATGCGAATAGAACGCGGTCATGGAGTTAGTTTACGATAGCGCTGCTCCATTTTCTGAATGCCCCAAGATCAGAATTGGAGATAGATCAAACTTTTTCGCCTCCGTAGCTCAGTGGATAGAGCATCTCCCTCCTAAGGAGAGGGTCGCACGTTCGATTCGTGTCGGAGGCGCCATTTTTTCACGGCCCTACGCTGCCTGCGGCAACTTTCGAGGCCGCCCGCCCTTCGCGCCATTGGCGCGCGCCGCGCGCGCCTTCTCCGGTGAGGTCACCTTCCCCGCCCGCGCCGCGTGGGCCCGCATCCAGGCATCACTCCCTAGAAATCCCGCAAGCAGCCCTTCCACAGACAAGTCCGCGTTCAACAGCGGCCAGTGTAAGCCGGTTCCCAGTGGCGTGATCTCAATACGCGACAGTGCTTTGGAATCCGCGCGTGAGAGTCCCTGTGCAAGATCAACGGGGAACGCAAAGAAGGTGCCGTTTGCCAGCGCGACAATCACCATGCGTTTTTTCTCATCAAAACGCACTCCAACCGCATGATGCCCTTGCGCATGCTGCTTCTTAGACGCACCTTTCAGTTCACTAAATTTAGTGAGCTGCTTGGCGATCCAATTGACGTTCACCTCACTCGCCATGGACACTCTCCCATAACTTCATCATTTGGATAAACCACAAGCCGGTAGCGATCGGCATAAAGACTGGCCATGAGGACAATAACCCATCCTGATGGGTTATTCAAGGGGGAAAGGTCCCCTACTGTCTCAAACGCGTCCGAGGCGCGCTATCGGCAAAACGGACTAGCCGGGGAAAACACCCGTGCTCAGGTAACGATCACCGCGGTCGCAGACGATGAACACAATGGTGGCGTTTTTCAGCTCCTCGGCGAGTCGTAACGCGATGATTGCGGCACCGGCCGCCGAAATGCCACAAAACAACCCCTCCTCGCGCGCCAGACGTCGGGCCATCTCTTCGGCCTCTGCCTGCGTGACTTCCTCGATGCGATCGATAATCGCCTTCTGCCGAATCGGCGGAACATAGGCCGGCGCCCACTTGCGTATTCCGGGAATCGACGATCCATCGGCCGGCTGCGCGCCCACAATCACGATCTCCGGTTTTTGCTCTTTGAGGTAGCGGGATACACCGGTGATGGTGCCGGTCGTCCCCATCGCCGATACAAAATGAGTAACGCCGCCCTGCGTGTCCCGCCATATTTCCGGGCCCGTCGACTCGTAGTGGGCCATCCAATTGTCATCATTTGAGAACTGATTCAACACCTTGCCCTTACCGTCACGCTCCATCTGATCAGCAAGATCACGCGCCCCTTCCATGCCTTGCAACTGGCTCACCAGTAACAACTCTGCGCCAAACGCTTTCATGGTCTGGCGACGCTCTAATGACAGGTTATCGGGCATGATCAACACCATGCGATAGCCACGCATCGCCGCGGCCATCGCCAGCGCGATTCCCGTATTCCCACTCGTGGCCTCGATCAGGGTGTCTCCCGGACGAATCTCGCCACGGGCTTCCGCGCGCGCGATCATGGCGATTGCCGGGCGGTCCTTGACGGAACCGGCCGGATTATTGCCCTCTAATTTTCCAAGAATCACGTTACCGCGCTGGCGATTTACTGCCCCCGCAATGCGATCAAGCCGCACCAGCGGCGTGGCACCTACTGATTGTTCCAGTGTTTTGTACATCACAATTTTGTGCATCCCGGTAGATCCACGGACAAAATGACCTCACGCAATGCGGCGATCGCACGGTCGCGCGAGAAAGACTTCCGCCAGGCCAGCACCACGCGACGACGTGGGGCGGGTGCATCAAATGGGATAAAGGTGAGTAATGGGTCGTCTTCGGTGGCCGACATCTTGGGCAACACGGTCACGCCAAGCCCCTCGGCCACCATATGACGAATGGTTTCGAGCGAGCTCCCCTCGACCGTCTTTTGAATGCCCTCCGAATTGGCCGAGAACCGGGCGGCCTCTGGGCAGACCTCGAGCACCTGATCCCGAAAACAATGCCCCACGCCGAGTAATAACATCGTTTCCTGCTTGAGGTCGATCGATGCAATCGACGAGCGTTTCGCCCAAGGGTGCTGAGGCGGCACCGCCACCAGAAAATCCTCATCATAGAGCGGCTGAACATTCAGGCCCGTGTCATCAAATGGTTCGGCCAACACGGCCACATCCACGTCGCCGGTGCGCATCATATCCAACAGACGCACCGTAAAACTCTCCTGAAGAATCATCGGCATTTGCGGGTACCGATCGATCATGGACTTGATGATCCGAGGAAGAAGATATGGTCCGATCGTGTAGATCACGCCGACGCGCAGGGCTCCGCGTAACGGATCGCGCCCCTGTTCCGCGATCTCCTTCATGCGATTGGCCTCATCCAGGACACGTTGCGCCTGTTGCACGATTTCCTCGCCTATCGGCGTGAGCGTGACTTCAGCGCTACCACGCTCGAACAACATGACACCGAGTTCCGACTCCAGCTTTTTGACACTCACCGACAATGTGGGTTGACTGACAAAACAGGCTTCCGCAGCACGGCCAAAATGCTTTTCTCGCGCAACAGCAACGATGTATCGAAGTTCAGTGAGTGTCATGACTATCCGCTTGACAACAGTATTTCCCGGCCCGCCGCCCAACGCGCCACTAATGCCTCTAACGCGTTGGTCGTCACTCCGAGCGCGGTCAACTGTGAGCCCGATTGCTCGGCTGCTGCACATTGTGCACCAAATGCAACGGCCCGTTCGATCCACAGCGCATCGCGCTCAAGATCACAGTAACGCAAGGTCGGAACGCCGGACTGTCGCAACCCGAGAAATTCGCCGGGCCCTCGAATCGCCAAATCCCTGCGGGCGACCTCAAATCCATCGGAGGTCTCGTATAAGGTTTTCAAGCGCTCTTTGGCCGTGTCCGAAAGCGGCTCGTCAAAAAGCAACACGCACGTGCTGGAACCTCCACCCCGACCGATGCGGCCGCGCAGCTGATGAAGCTGCGCCAACCCAAAACGCTCCGAGTGCTCGATCACCATCAGTGTCGCCTTCGGCACGTCCACCCCGACTTCGATCACCGTGGTGGCCAGCATTAATCGCTTCTCACCCCCCGCAAAGGCCGCCATCGCCGCCCGCTTTTCTTCGGCCGACAGGCGCCCGTGCAGCACCACTAAATCGTTCGGAAATTCCGGAGCCAACCAGGCCTGCGCCGTCTCAATCGCTTGCAACTCCCGTTCGCCCTCGGTGCGGTTCTCTTCGATGACCGGGCACACCCAGTAGGCCTGACCACCGCCGGCCAAAAACTGCCGAAGACTTGCCAGCAGTTCCTCCCGTCGGCCGGATGCCATCAGTTTGGTGGTGATGGGCTGACGATTGGGCGGCCGCTCATCCAACACTGACACATCGAGGTCCGCCATGTACGACATGGCCAGACTTCTAGGAATCGGTGTGGCCGACATGGCCAGCAAATGGGTAACGGTGCCGGGGCCCTGAGCCCGCAGGGCCAAACGCTGGCCCACGCCAAACCGATGTTGTTCATCCACCACCACCAGACCCAATCGATCAAAGGCGACATCCTTCTGAATCAAGGCATGGGTACCGACCACCACCGTGATTTCCCCCTGGGCAATTGCACGCAGCCGTTCGGTCCGCTCCGCCCGTCCGAGCCCCCCCTTTAACAACACGAGCGGAATCTTGAGCGCCGCCAAGTACTCGGAGAATTTCTGAAATAACTGCTCGGCAAGGATTTCGGTCGGGGCCATTACCGCCACCTGGGCACCACTGCCCGCCGCCTGCGCAGCGGCCAATGCCGCAATGGCCGTCTTGCCACTGCCCACATCTCCTTGCAGCAAACGATGCATGGGCACATCCCGCTGAAGATCCCCCGAAATCTCACGCCAGACACGTTGTTGGGCACTGGTCAACGCAAACGGCAGGCCACGGATTAACCGCTGTGCCAACTGTCCGTTGGCCAGCGATGCAGCCCGCTCGTGCCGACGGAGTTGCCGGGCACGGCGCAGCAACAACTGTTGGGCTAAGAGTTCGTCGAAACGAATACGATCCCATGCGGCACCCTCGCGGGCCATCAGGGTGGCTAAAAGACCGCCATGTTCCGCATCTGCAGGGGGCGCATGAATTAATCGAATCGCCTCCGGTAGCGGCATCAGACCGTAATTTGTCAGCACCGATGGCGGCAACCATTCATGGGGAAGCGCACGCGTTAAGGCGGTCTGAACCGCCCGACGCAACGTGAGCTGTGAAATTCCTGCCGCCGTGGGATAGACGGGCACCATGGGTTGTGCACCGATCGCCTCCGCCGCCAACCATCCCGTGCGCATGCGTGGATGAATAAATTCCAGACCGGCGAGGGACTTACGGGCCTCCCCCAAGATGCGGCACTTCAATCCGGGCGCGTAGGCCATTCGCTGTGCATCTTTGAAGTAGATGAACCGCAACACGGCAGACCCGGATTCGTCCTCGACTTCCACAAGCAGCATTCGTCGCGGTCGAAACACAATGCGCGAAGACACGACCGTGACCTGGACTTGCACGAACTGTCCGGGCTGGACCGATGCGATCGATCGGACCTCGGACTCGTTTTCGTAACGCAGTGGAAAGTGCAGCACCACATCCTCCCACCGGTGCAGACCCAACTTCTTGAGGCTCTCCGGCGGCACGGACGGGGCGGCTCGGGTCATCCTCTAACCGATGACCAACACGGCTTCCGCTTCAAATAGAGCACCACGCGGAAGACTCGCCACACCCACCGCAGCGCGTGCCGGATAAGGCGGCTGAAAATACTGCGCCATGATCTCGTTCACCGTGGCGAAATGCGCGAGATCCGTAAGAAACAAATTCAGCTTGACTACGTCAGACAGCGAACCACCGGCAGCCTGCGCAACCGCCGAAAGGTTCTTAAACACCTGATGAATCTGCAGTGCAACCCCCTGGGGCGTGGCATCGCCCACCAGTTGCATGGTGCTCGGATCCAACGGAATCTGGCCCGACAACCACACTGTCTGCCCCACGCCCACGGCCTGAGAGTACGTGCCGATTGCCTGGGGTGCCTGATCGGTAGAAATAATCCTTTTCGATGACGCCATTTAAGCCCCCATGATCAAAGGCCGCACGCCAATCAACCAGGCATGCCCCTGAAACACAAACCAGACCCACAACAACGCACCCACCACCACCGTGATCAGGGTCATCAGTAACTGGCCCGAAGCCCGAACCATCCCTTCGCGGCGGTCACGCTGCCGCGCCGCCCGAAAGCTCATGACCGCCCAAACGAATAGCGCCCCAAAAAGTAAAACATCGGCAACCGATCCGTTGGCCAACAGATGCGAGAAGGCCCAGATCTTGACCGAAATCACCATGGGATGCCCCACGCGCGCCTTGATACCGTTTCCAGGAATGTAGGCCGCGATCAGAAAAATAAACGCAACCAACATCAGTAGCGACACCAGATGGGACATCCAAAACGGCGGCTGCCAGATCACGATGGGGGCCTGACGCGCCGCTCCGTAGCCCATCACTAACAGCACAAACCCCACCAAGGACACCACCGACACCACGCCCTTCCATGGCTTATCGCCCATGCGAGCGACCATCTGTGAACGCCAACCGTCGGCCACAATTCGCAACGAGTGCGTTGCCACGAATAACGCCACACCAAGAATCAATAGAGTCATGCCGGTTTACCCCCCGTGAATGGGGAAATTATCCCTCAGCGGGATCCTTGGATGAGGGCGACTTCTGAGGGGCAATTTGCCAGTACTGACAGTGGGCGCCGGTCGCCTCTCGGACCGCAATCGATGGGGCCTGCCTCGACTTCACCCCGTAGAGTCTGCATCCCTGCGGAAAATCCTTTTCCCAGGTGATGTAAAAATGCAGACAAGTTCTGCACTGAGGGGGTCGTGAGGAGTTCAACGTGAGTGGTGCCGCTTGCCGGACTCGAACTGGCGACCTTCTCCTTACGAAGGAGCTGCTCTACCAACTGAGCTAAAGCGGCGCGACCATGAGTCTATCAAAGATCGACTACGCCAGCCCCTTGGGCATCGGGAAACGCACGTTCTCCTCGGCTCCCGGCAGACGATGCACGGCCGATGCGCCCAAGGCCTCCACCGCTGCGAGCAGGCCCTGCACGAGATCTTCCGGTGCGGACGCGCCCGCCGTAATGCCAACGCGTTTGGCATCTTTGAGCCATTCGGATTTCAACTCCCGGGCGCTTCCTAATAGGTAGGCGGGTTTGCCAAAACGCTCCGCCACTTCCTTTAGTCGATTGCTATTGGAGCTGCTAGGACTGCCCACCACCAGCACGACATCCACTTCACTTGTCATTAATTTGACGGCATCCTGTCGGTTCTGAGTGGCATAGCAAATATCGCTTTTCTTCGGGCCAACGATGGACGGAAACTTTTTCTCTAACGCCTCCACGATCACTTGGGTGTCATCGACCGACAAGGTGGTTTGACTGACATAGGCCAGTCGATCGGGAGTGGCCACATGAAGTGCCTCAACGCCGGCGACATCCTCCACCAGATACATGCCACCGCTTACCTGGCCCATGGTGCCCTCCACTTCCGGGTGGCCGGCATGCCCGATCATGACAACTTCATACCCATCCGCACGAAGCTTTCGAACCTCGACGTGGACTTTGGTGACCAGGGGGCAGGTGGCGTCAAATACCTCTAACTGGCGCTGCTCCGCATGCTCACGCACTTTCACGGAGACGCCATGCGCGCTCATGATCACCCGCGATCCCACGGGAACCTGCTCTAAGTCCTCGACAAAAATCGCACCCTTGTTGCGTAAATCGGTCACCACATGATCGTTATGCACAATCTCATGCCGGACGTAGATGGGCGCTCCAAACTTCTCCAGCGCACGTTCGACAATCTCAATGGCACGCTCTACCCCCGCACAGAATCCGCGCGGCTCGGCCAGCACCACATCCTGAAGTTTTTCAAATCGCACCGGTTGCATACATCAGACCTTGTCAGAGCAGACCAATGATACGCACATCAAACGTCAATGGCTGACCGGCCAGTGGGTGATTGAAGTCAAAAATGGCGGCCTCGCCATCCCATCCCTTGAACACTCCGGCCACACGACCGCCATTGGCATCGGGCGTTGGAAACTCGACCACATCCCCTGGAGCGATCGGGTCGGATTGATCGGAATGTTTGTCCATCAATGCCTTACTGATTTTCTGCACGAGCTCGGGATTGCGCGGGCCAAATCCATCGTCGGCGGCCAGGGTGTAGGAGCGTTCATCCCCTTCCTGAAGCGCGATCAGACAACGCTCCAACGCGGGGGCGATATGGCCCTCGCCCACCTGAATGGTGGCCGGCTTATCCGAAAACGTATCCAAGACCACCTGGCCATCGGACAAGGTGAGCCGAAAGTGCAAGGTCACATGGGACCCATTTTGAATTCCTGGCGATGCAGACGAGGTGAAGGACATAGGCAAATCGGGCGATAGACCGCCCACCGGAAGTCATGAATAGTCCGTCATTTTAGGCGCGCATTTATGAATCCGATTGGGCGACGGGAAAAGCTCTTTGTCTTTGCCACTGGCCCAGACGCGAGGATCCACGAGAGGTCGTTAATCGCGCCTTGCAACGCAATTCAGTAGGGCATCGCCCTCTATAACCAATCCCCCGAGGAATCGCTGAGCCGAGCCAGGCTGATCAATTATTAACCACCCACTTAAAACGCAGCCTAGCCACCCTGGACATTGCGCTGCTCGATCATCTGATCGTGGCCGGTGGCCACACCCGGTCGGCCGGGGCGATCTGACGCCCATCGGGGGCCAATCCCGAGCCGGCTACGGCAACCCGATCCAGCATGGACGCACCGCCGAGTTGACCTAAGTCCTTGTTTTCTCATAGAATCTCAGTCTTTGCCGAAATTCGGCAACCCCCACGTGACCACGTCAACACCGAAGGATTAAGCCATGGCGCGCGTATGCCAAGTGACGGGCAAAAAGCCCATCGTCGGAAACAATGTTTCCCACGCCAACAACAAGACCAAACGCCGGTTTCTGCCCAACGTGCAGTACAAGCGTTTCTGGGTCGAGAGCGAGAATCGCTGGGTGCGCCTGCGCGTCACACCGGCGGCCGTGCGCACGATCACCAAAAATGGCATTGATGCCGTGCTGGCCGACCTTCGCGAAAAGAACGCCCTCTAAGCCCCATTAACGACTTTCGTCCCCATTAGGAACCATCATGGCAAAAAGCGGCCGCGAAAAAATCAAATTGGAGTCCAGTGCCGGCACTGGTCACTTCTACACCACGACCAAGAACAAGAAAACCATGCCCGAGAAAATGGAGATCAAGAAGTTCGATCCCAAGGCCCGCAAGCATGTCATGTATAAGGAAGCGAAGATCAAGTAACCGATCTTTCCGGGCAGAACCTGCCCGCGGCCATCGAACCCGCCCTAGGCAACTTCGGCGGGTTTTTTCCAGTTCGGGCATGCAATTTACTGGCCCTACAAATCACACAAATTTAACTTGCAGGTTTTCCGAGCCTGTTAAACAGAGCCGAGACCTCCGAAGCCGAAGCAAAATCGCCTGCGTTTGCCTCGTTTAAAGCTTGTGTAATTTCTAAAACTTGCCAAGCCTCAGAATCGAGATAACGACTTAAAGCCTCATGAATCAAACTTGACTCCGAACGTTGAGTAAGTTTAGCCAGCTGTTCAAATTGCGAGGCTATCGATTTCGGCACAGTAACTTTAATCACACCGAACCTCCTATTTTTAATGCGCGTGCAGCACACTGGCGGCAAAGCCCGCCACGGCAATGCCGACTAACATCAGGGCCGGCTGGGCCCACGCGGCTTTGGCCAGACCGCCATGGCCGTGGCTGTGGGCCTGGGCATGCAACTGAGGAATCAAGTCGGATAGCGCGATGTAAATGAAGTTTGCCGCGGCCACCACCAGCACATACGGCACCCATTCGCTGGCCTGGCCCAGATAAAAATAGCCCGCCAAGGCGCCGGCCAGTGCGCCACACCCGGTCAGCACGTTAAACAGTAACGCGCGGGATTTTGTGAAACCACTATTGAGCAACACCAGGAAGTTGCCAATCTGCTGGGGGATCTCATGGGTTGCAATGGCCAAGGCGGTGAGCACGCCCAGCATGCTGTCGGCATAAAAAGCAGCAGCAATTAACACGCCATCGGCCAAGGCATGAATGCTGCTGCCAATTAACAGCGCCCATCCGCCTTTGCCGGCAGTGGCAGCATCGTGCCCATGGGGATGATCATGGCCGTCATGTTCGTGATGGTGGTCATGCCGAAGAATGGCCAGTCGCTCCAGAATAAAAAATCCAACCAACCCGGCCAGGAGCGCCACACTCACGCCATGGATCTCACCGCCCATATGCACGCTTTCAGGCAGCAAATGCAACAGGGCGGTGCCCAGCAACATGCCGGCAGAAAAACTCACCAGGCGATCCACCACTTTCGACAGCGGCCCGAGCGACACGGCGGCCGCTAACAAAATCGAGACGACCGTGGCGGAGACCGCCGCAACAATGGTGATGGCCAGCGTATTCATAAGGCGTCAGGCCACTCCATGTTTTTTGAACCAGGCCACGGCCCGCTTAAATCCATCTTCCGCCGCCTCCTTGCGATAACTCGGACGGTAATCGGCGTGAAAAGCATGCGGTGCGTCTGGATAGATCACAAACTCCGAGGCCTGAGACGCCTTGCCTCCAAACGAGAGCCGGGTCTTCATTTCTTCCACCGTGTCCATGGGAATGCCATCGTCTTTACCACCGTAGAGTCCCAACACAGGCCAGTGAAGTTTTTCAGCGATGTCATGGGGATGGGTCGGCGTGGCCGCGTTCACCATGGTCATCAGTCGGCCGTACCACGCCACCCCGGCCTTTAACCTGGGGTTGGCGGCAGACGCCATCCACACAATCCGACCACCCCAACAGAATCCGGTAATGCCCACTTTGGTCGCATCTCCCCCGTGGGTCGATGCCCAGGCCAGTGTGGCATCGACATCGGCGAGCACCTCCGTATCCGGCACCTTGCTCACCACATTGGAAAAGATCTCTGCCACGGTCTTGTACGAACGGACATCGCCATGACGCACAAAAAAATCAGGGGCAATGGCCAGATAACCCAGCTTGGCAAAACGCCGGCAGGTGTCTTGGATGTACTCGTGCACCCCAAAGATCTCGTGGACCACGATCACCACACCCAGTTTGGTTTTGCCTTCCGGCATGGCGTGATACGCCGGAATTTTTCGGTCACGGGAGGGAATATCCACCATACCCGTCATCAACCCTTTAGAGTCGGTCGTGATCACCTGGGCCAGAAGATCGCCCGTGGGCGCAACCGCCGCAGCAAACCCAGCCGCCACCGAGCCCTTCAAGAACCCTCGCCGTGATGCCCCGTCCACCGAAGCCGGCGATAACGAGTTAATCTCATCCTGAAGAAAGTGGTTCATCTTCATCTCCTTGTAATTAGTGCGCCTCGTCCCAGTTCTGCCCAACGCCCACTTCCACAATCAGGGGGATGCTCAGGGTGGCGACATGCTCCATTTTCTCTGGAAGCATGCGTCGTAGCACCTCGACTTCATCCTGCGGGACTTCCAACACCAGCTCATCATGCACCTGAAGCACGAGCCGCGATCTTAGCCGCTCCTGCTCTAAGGTGCGCTGAACTTCGATCATGGCCATTTTGATCAAATCGGCGGCCGTGCCCTGCATCGGCGCATTGATGGCCGCCCGCTCCGCCCCCTGACGGCGCGGCCCATTGGGAGAGTTGATCTCCGGCAGAAACAAACGCCGGCCAAACACTGTCTCCACGTAACCATTGGCCTTTGCCGAGGCGCGAATGGTGTCCATATAGCGGGCCACACCAGGATACTTGGCAAAGTACTGATCGATGTAATTCTTGGCGACCCCCCGGTCAATGTCCAGATTTCGGGCCAATCCATACGCACTCATGCCGTAGATCAATCCGAAATTAATCACTTTTGCATAGCGACGCTGCTCCGGTGAGACCTGATCCAAAGGCACGCCGAACACCTCGCTGGCGGTAGCGCGGTGCACATCTTCACCGGCCTTAAAGGCCTGGATCAAACCAGGGTCCTGGGACAGGTGGGCCATGATGCGCAGTTCAATCTGGGAATAATCCGCGGCCATCAATACCCAGCCCGCCGGCGCCACAAAGGCCTGACGAATGCGCCGCCCTTCCGGCGTGCGCACGGGAATGTTCTGCAGGTTCGGATCACTCGAGGCCAGTCGACCGGTCACCGCCACGGCCTGAGAAAACGTGGTGTGCACCCGCTGGGTCACAGGATCGACCATTTTGGGCAGCTTGTCGGTGTAGGTCGACTTAAGCTTTGAAAAACTGCGCCACTCCAAGAGTACGCGCGGCAAGGGATAGTCTTCGGCCAGTTTTTCCAATACGTCTTCGTCGGTCGATGCGGCCCCGGTGGCCGTCTTCTTGACTGGCGTATAGCCGAGCTTGCCAAACAACACCTCGCCCAGTTGCTTGGGCGAGCCGAGGTTAAACGGCTGACCGGCCAGTTCGTGGGCCTGGATTTCAAGCGCACTTATTTTTTGTCCAAGCTCATCACTTTGATCGATCAACAGCTGACGATTGATCTGAATGCCGGTGTGCTCCATCTGCCAGAGCACCTGTGCCACGGGCATCTCGATGTCACGATAGATGGCCGTTAACCGTGGGTCGGCCTGAATCTGCGGCCACAGCGTCTCGTGGACGTGCAGCGTGAAATCAGAATCCTCGCCGGAATAACGGGTCGCCACATCAATCGCCACCTGCTCAAAGCCAATGCGCGACGCCCCTTTTCCGGTGACCTGGTCATAACTCAGGCCTTGGCGGCGCAGATGACGATGGGCCAGCGACTCCAGGTCATGCGGTTTGTGGGCCTCCAGGACATACGACTGCAACAAGGTGTCGTGGGCGATGCCGCGCAGAGCAATTCCAGCACCTGCGAACACATGCATGTCGTACTTCAGGTTCTGACCAATTTTTCTCGGCGTGCGGTCTTCCAACCAGGGTTTCAGTTTTGCTAAGACCTGATCTGCGGGCAGTTGCGCCCCGACTCCCGCATAGTCATGGCGCAATGGAATGTAGGCCGCCTGCCCCACTTTCCAGGACAGGGAGATGCCCACGAGGATGGCCGCGCGGGCATCCACCGACGTCGTCTCGGTATCCACGGCCACCCATGAAGCCTGCGTGATCTCGTCCATCACACGATCGAACGCCGCCCAGTCCGTGATGGATTCATAGTGACCGGCCACGTCAAAAAGCCCGGATCCCGCCGAGGCCGGTGCCGAGGTGACGGGCGTCTGACCATGAGAAGAACGCATCGACGTAACAGGCGAAGAACCGTCCGATTCCTCGCCAATGCCACGCAAACTGCGCTCCAACTGATAGGTGGTGCGAAGCGCTTCCAGCACATCGTGTTTGAGCGGCTTAAAGGTCAGACTTTCTTCAAACGTCGTGATCAGGCCGGATAAATCGCAATCCGTCTTCACGGTCACCAGTTGTCGCGCGGTGGGCAACCAGGTCAGCGCCTTGCGCAGGTTTTCACCCACCACCCCGCTGATCGATTCCGCGTTGGCCATCACCGCATCCAAGGATCCAAATTCGGTCAACCACTTGGCCGCGGTTTTCGGACCGACTTTTTCAACGCCGGGCACATTGTCCGAGGTGTCACCGACCAACGATAAGTAGTCGACAATTAATTCAGGAGGTACACCAAATTTCTCAATGACGGCGGCACGATCGGAGACTTTTGCAGGCCCCCCATCGCGGCTCATGGTGTCGATTAACCGAACATGCTCATTGACCAATTGGGCCAGGTCTTTATCGCCCGTGACAATCACAGTGGGTAAACCTTTGGCAGTAGCCGCGTGGGCCAAAGTGCCAATCACATCATCGGCCTCCACACCCGGTTGCGTGATCATGGGCCAGCCCAATGCGTCCACCACTTCAAAGATCGCGGGGATCTGCGCGGCAAGGTCATCGGGCATGGACGCACGATTGGCCTTGTACTGGGGATAAATGGCATCGCGAAACGTGGGCCCTTTGGGATCAAACACGCAGGCCACATAGGTCGATGGCCACTCGGCGTGCACCCGACGCAGCATGTTGACCATCCCGGTCAAGGCCCCGGTCGGAAGACCAGTGCGTGTCCGCAGATCCGGCAGTGCGTGAAAGGCCCGATAAAGAAAGCTCGACGCATCGATCAGCAACAATCGATGGGCAACAGCACGGTCGTGCAATTCAGTGCTCACGCGTTTATCCAGGTGGGTGGTCAGGCAGACCCGCCAGTGTAGCTAAAATGAGGGCATGACGACCCCTGCCGCTGCGCCCGCCGTAAACTTCATTCGCCACATTGTGGACGCCGATCTTGCCGCGGGCCGGGTCCAGGGCGTGGTCACGCGCTTTCCACCGGAACCCAACGGTTATCTCCACTTCGGACACGCCAAATCCATTTGCCTGAATTTTGGATTGGCACGTGATTACAACGGCCGCTGTCATCTTCGTTTGGATGACACCAACCCCACGAAAGAAGAGCAGGAATACGTCGACGCCATTGAAGCCGCCGTGAAATGGCTGGGATTTGACTGGGGATCGCATCACTATTTCGCAAGCGATTATTTTGAAAAGCTCTACGGCTTTGCCGAAACCCTGGTGTCGGCCGGATGGGCCTATGTGGATTCCCAATCCGCCGAGGAAATGCGGACACACCGCGGCACACTGACCAGTCCCGGCAGGAACTCCCCGTTTCGCGATCGAAGTCCCAGCGAGAACCTGACACTGCTGCGCGAGATGCGCGCGGGTCAGCATCCCGACGGGCGTCACGTGCTGCGCGCCAAAATCGACATGGCCTCGCCCAATATGAATATGCGCGATCCGGTGCTCTATCGGATTCGGCATGCCGAGCATCACCGCACGGGCACGGCCTGGTGCATTTATCCGATGTACGACTACGCCCATCCTTTATCAGACGCCATCGAGTCGATTACCCATTCCATCTGCACGCTGGAATTTGAAGACCATCGTCCCCTGTACGACTGGCTCTTAGAGAAAGTGGCGGGCTGCGGTCTCTTGAATCCCAAGGCCCTGCCCCACCAGTACGAGTTCGCGCGACTGAACCTGACCTATGTGGTGCTCTCCAAACGCAAACTCGTGGACCTGGTCCAGGCCAAGGCGGTCAAGGGCTGGGACGATCCCCGCATGCCCACCCTCATGGCCGCACGACGCCGTGGCTACACCCCTGAAGGGTTTCGTCGATTCGCCGAGATCATTGGTGTATCCAAGTCAGACGGCTGGATCGATTACAGCGTGCTCGAAGAGTGCATGCGGGATCACTTAAACGACACCGCGCTCCGTAGAGTGGCCGTGCTCGACCCGATTAAGCTGGTCTTGGAAAACGTTCCACCCGGGCACTCCGAAGACTGCCATGCGCCTAACCATCCGCAGCAGCCCGAGACCGGTAAGCGGGCCCTTCCGTTTTCACGAGAGCTCTGGATTGAGCGCGAGGACTTTCAGGAAGTGCCGGAAAAAGGATTCTTCCGCCTCAGTCCTGGCGCGCAGGTCCGTCTGCGCTATGCCTATGTGGTGGAGTGCACGGGCGTTACGAAAAATTCCGCCGGACAGGTGACCGAGGTTCAGGCCCGGATTTTCCCCGACAGCAAGAGCGGCACACCGGGTGCGGACACGTATAAAGTCAAAGGCAACATTCATTGGGTATCGTGCGCCCACGCCTACCTTGGCGAAGTCCGACTCTATGATCGGCTGTTCACGCATCCCACCCCTGGCGCACGGCGCGAGGGCGATCCGGCCGAGTTGGAGCGAAACTTTTTAGACGATGTGAATCCGAATTCGTTAACCGTCATTCAGGCGGCGATGGAACCCAGCCTGAAAGACGCACCGCCCGAGGCACGGTTTCAGTTCGAGCGGCATGGCTACTTTGTGGCAGACCTGCGCGACTCCGCGCCTGGCGCGCCGGTGTTTAATCGCACGGTCACCCTGAAAGACACCTGGAAGTAAATCATGCGCGTGATCACCCATGACGTGACCACGTCGGCGATCGCGCTCTCAGAAGCGCCCACGCCGACACCGGGGCCAGGGGAAGTCCTCATTCGCGTGGCCTATGCGGGCGTGAATCGCCCAGATCTCCTGCAACGCAAAGGCCTCTACCCTCCACCGGCCGGTGCCACTCCGACCTTGGGCCTGGAGGTAAGCGGAGTGATTGCGGCCCTGGGCCCCGAGGTGACGGGCTGGCGCGTGGGACAAGCCGTCTGTGCGCTCACGCCCGGTGGCGGCTATGCGGAATACGTCACCACACCGGCGGGCCACTGTGCGGTGATTCCCGATGGCCTGGGGGCATGCGAAGCGGCCGCTATTCCGGAAACGTATATGACGGTCTGGGCCAATCTGGTGGAACGTGCCAGGCTCACCCGCGACGAAACCGTATTGATCCACGGGGGATCGAGCGGCATTGGCATCACCGCCATTCACATCGCCAAATTCCTGGGCGCCCGGGTTTTCACCACCGTGGGCAATGACGAAAAGGCCGCGGCATGCAAGGCGCTGGGTGCCGATGAGGCCATTAACTACAAGACGCAGGATTGGGCAGCCGAGATCAAAGCGCGCACCCAAGGCCAAGGCGTGAATGTGATTCTGGATATGGTGGGCGGTCCCTATCTGGAAAAAAACATTCGAAGTCTCGCCGTGGAAGGCCGGCTCGTGCAGATTGCATTTCTCCAGGGCAGCAAGGTGGAGTTGGACTGGATGCCCCTGATGATGAAACGGCTGACCTTCACCGGATCCACGCTTCGCGCACGGCCGGTAGAAGAAAAAACCCGCCTTCTGCGCAGTCTGGAACAGGCGCTCTGGCCGGCATTGGCCCAGGGCCGCCTGCGCCCGGTCATTCACTCGGTATTCCCCTTGGAGCGAGCGGGTGAGGCCCATGATTTAATGGAGTCCTCCCGCCATATTGGCAAAATCATGCTGAAAGTCTGCGATGAATCTCTCCTCTGACCACACCGGATCACGCGTTAAGCTCCACGTCTACACATCGAGTTCTCCTGCCCTGTTATCGCGTGTGGTGCGCTACCTGTCGCAACGTGGCATTGCCGTGGAAGTCGGGAACAATTTCGTGAAATTTCCGCGCGCCCACGATCCTGCAGATCAGGCGGCGGCGCAATTAAAGACCATGGGCTTTCGCATCCTCACCAGCATGGATCAGTTCGATCCCGATAGTGATGCCAACATGGCCGACAAATCCCACGGGCTTCTGAGCCAAGAAAACACCCCCAAGGGCCATGTCCACGGACCGGGGTGCGGCCATGATCACGCGCATGGAGAACACTGCGATCATGATCATCACCACGATCATGATCATCATCACGACCACAAGCATTAAGTCATGGGGTCATCAACGGCCGCGGCCACGCCAAGGCTTGGTCACGGCGCCATCCGCATTCGCGGCGCGCGGCAAAACAATCTAAAAAATCTTGACGTCGATCTGCCGCTTGGCGAACTGATCGTCGTGACCGGGGTATCCGGGTCGGGCAAAAGCTCACTGGTCTTTGACACCCTGTATGCCGAAGGTCAACGACGCTATGTGGAGACCTTCTCGGCCTATGCGCGCCAGTTTCTCGATCGCATGGACAAACCACAGGTCGATCGCATCGACGGTGTACCGCCGGCCATCGCCATCGACCAGACCAATCCGGTGCGCACTTCCCGATCCACTGTGGGCACCATGACCGAGCTCACCGATCACTTCAAGATGATGTTTGCCCGCCTGGCCGACCTGAACTGCCGCGGCTGCGGCAAACCGGTCCGTCGCCAGACGGCCCAGGGCATTGCCATGTGGATTCAGGCAAACCCAATGGAATCCAAGATCGAGGTGAGCTTCCCGATTCAAACACCGGCATCGCTGCCCGACGCGCAAGTCTCGGAATGGCTATCCGCCCAAGGGTTCACCAGGATCCAATCCCGGGACGGTGATCAGTTATACGTGGTACAGGACCGCTGGGTATTGCGTGAAAACACCGCCAGTGCGCGGATTCATGAGGCGGTGGAGACGGCCCTGCGTCTGGGTCATGGCCGCTGCCGAATCACTATTGGAAAGCAGCCCCACGACTTCAGCAGTGCATTGACCTGCACGGACTGCGGGCTGCACTACAGCGAGCCGCGGCCGGCGCTGTTCTCATTTAACTCGCCGATCGGTGCCTGTGAGACCTGCCGGGGATTTGGGCGCGTCATCGGGATTGATCCGGGACTGGTGATTCCGGATGAGCGCAAAAGCCTGGCCGATGGCGCGATCAAACCATGGCAGACCAATGCCTATCACGACTGCCAAAAGGAACTGCTGAAATTTGCCACCAAGCGTGGGGTGCCCACCCATGTCCCATTCCAAACCTTATCGGCCGCCGATCGTGAATGGATCTTCAACGGGGATCCGGACTGGTCGGGTGACTGGAATCGTCAGTGGTACGGCGTCCATCGCTTCTTTGAATACCTGGAAAGTAAAGCGTACAAAATGCATGTGCGCGTGCTGCTGTCCCGCTACCGCAGTTACACCGAATGCCATCAGTGCAACGGCACCCGCTTAAAGCCCGAGGCCCTGCAATGGACGATTCGTGGCAAGACCATTCACGAAGTCATGCTGATGCCCATCGCCGACGTGGCCCAATGGGTGCAGGCGGCCGAATCCACTCACAACAGCGCCGCACTCACGGCCGCCAGCCACATGGTGACCAAAGAGATCCGATCGCGTTTGCGGTTTCTGGTCGATGTGGGTCTGGGCTACCTGACACTGGATCGCCAGTCGCGAACCCTGTCGGGCGGTGAGGTTCAACGCATCAACCTGACCACGGCGCTTGGAACCTCGCTGGTCAACACACTCTTTGTGCTGGACGAGCCTTCCATTGGTCTGCATCCCCGTGACCTGCATCGCATCGTTCAGGTGATGCGCCAGCTGCGTGATGCCGGCAACACGTTGGTCGTGGTCGAGCACGATCCCCTGGTCATGCAGCACGCCGACCGGATCCTGGACCTGGGCCCCGGCCCCGGAGAGCTCGGCGGCGATATTCTCTTCAACGGACCTTATGAAGCCCTGTTGAAGGCCGACACGCTCACGGCGCAGTACTTAAATGGGTCTCGCCGAGTGGCCGATCGGCCATCATCGGACGCGACGGCAGCCGCCCAGACGCTGCGAATCGAGGGCGTCTGCGCCAACAACCTAAAGGACATCGATGTCACGATCCCGCTGCACCAACTGGTCTGCATCACCGGTGTCTCGGGAAGCGGTAAGTCCACGCTGGTGCAAGACGTGCTGTATCCCGCACTGTGCAAAGCCAAGGGCAAGGCCACCGAATCTCCCGGCGCCCATCGCGCCCTGCACGGCGCGGACCACCTGCACGATGTGGTCCTGGTCGATCAATCTCCCATTGGCAAAACCACCCGATCCAATCCGGTGGTCTATGTGGGCGCCTTTGATGCCATCCGAAACCGGTTTGCGGCACTGCCCGAAGCCAAACAGCGGCACTACACCCCCGGGACATTCAGTTTCAATGCCGGTGATGGCCGATGCCCCACCTGCGGCGGCAATGGATTCGAGCATGTGGAGATGCAATTTTTATCCGATGTTTACCTGCGTTGCCCCGACTGCGACGGCAAACGGTTTCGTCAAGAAATCCTCGAGATCACGCTCAACGGGCACTCGATTGCCGATGTGCTGGAGTTAACGGTTCAACAAGCCCTCACCTTTTTTCAAGACGATCCCGTCATCGCCCAGCGTCTTGCGCCCCTGGTGGATGTCGGTCTCAGTTACCTGAAATGCGGACAGCCCGTGCCCACGTTATCGGGGGGTGAGGCCCAACGCCTGAAGATTGCCGGCCATCTTGCGCAAGCCATCGATAAAAAGATTCAGGGAGCGCTATTAATCTTTGACGAACCCACCACCGGGCTGCATTTCGACGACATCGCAAAACTGCTCAAGGCACTCTACGCACTGAAACTGGCCGGGCACAGTCTCGTGGTGGTCGAACACAATCTCGACGTGATGGCCTGTGCCGATTGGCTGATCGATCTTGGTCCCGATGCGGGGGCAGACGGCGGGACGATCGTGGCCCAGGGGACCGTGCGCGACATCATGGAGTGCCCGGCGTCTCACACCGGAAAGGCCTTGCGGGATGCGCTGAACGCCCCCGCTAGCGGCATCACCGCCCGTGAACCACGGATCCCATCCCCACGGCGGGCGAGCACCGAAGCCATCGAGATTCATGGGGCACGCGAGCACAACCTGAAGAACATTGATCTCGCCATTCCGCGGGAAAAAATGACGGTGATCACCGGGGTGTCGGGCAGCGGTAAATCCACGCTCGCCTTCGACATTCTGTTTGCAGAGGGCCAGCGCCGCTACCTGGAGTCGCTCAACGCCTATGCCCGTCAGTTCGTGCAGCCGGCAAGCCGGCCGGACGTGGACGCCATTTACGGCATTCCGCCCACGGTGGCCATCGAACAGCGCACCAGCCGCGGTGGTCGCAAAAGCACGGTGGGCACGCTCACTGAAATCCATCACTTCCTTCGCCTGCTGTTTGTAAAAATCGGACAGCAGATGTGTCCGGATTGCCGTGTGCCCATCGCGCCACAACGGCTGGAGTCGATTCTGGCCACGCTGCTGACCCGGTATCGTGGTCAACGCATGGGCATCCTGGCGCCGCTGGTGGTCCACCGCAAAGGCATCTACCAGGATCTGGCGAAATGGGCGGCGGGCAAAGGCCACACCCATTTACGGGTCGATGGCCATTTTGTAGAGACCAAGGCCTTTCCGAAACTCGATCGCTTTAAGGAGCACAGCATCGAGCTGCCCATTGGGGATGTCGTGGTGACGCCTCGCCACGAGGCGGCCCTCAAGGCGCTTCTGCAAGAAGCATTGAATTACGGCCAAGGGGTAGTGCAGGTCTTGGGTCCGCTCGATAGCCCCACACCCACCTCCCTGGTGTTATCGACAAAACGGGCCTGCCCCTCGTGCGGCACTGGATTTTCAGAGCTCGACCCGCGACTTTTTTCCTACAACTCTAAGCATGGATGGTGCGAGACCTGTTTTGGCACCGGCGTTGAGATCCCGCAGTTCGATGCCGAACAAACCGGCGAAGAGGAGGTCTGGCAATACAGTGCATTCGGAGATGAGCTGGAGTCCCGTGAGCCCACGGTCTGTGGCGCCTGCCATGGCGCACGATTAAATCCCACGGCACTGGCCGTGACGGTCCACGATCAGACCATTGCCGATGTATCCGCCGAAGCGGTCAGCACGATTCCCCGCTGGCTGAAATCCCTGGAGCAACAACTGGATCGTCGGCAGACCGCCATCGCCCATGATGTGATTGCAGAGATTGCCTCACGACTCGCATTTCTGCACGACGTCGGCTTGGGTTACCTCTCCTTGGATCGTGCAGCCCCCACCCTGTCCGGTGGCGAGGCCCAACGCATTCGCCTGGCCGCACAACTCGGATCCAATCTGCAGGGCGTTTGCTACATCCTGGATGAGCCCACCATCGGACTGCATCCGAAAGACAACCAGGCGCTATTACGTCTGCTGGGCGCACTGAAAGACAAAGGCAACACCCTGGTCGTGGTGGAGCATGATGAAGACACGATTCGTCTGGCCGATCATGTGATCGACATCGGGCCGGGCGCCGGTGCACGCGGTGGCCGACTGATCGCCCACGGCAGCCAGACCGATATCTGCGCGGCGCCGGATTCGGCCACCGGCCATTACCTGCGCGAACCATTGCGGCACGCCCCGCATCCCCGGCGCCCCGTCTCGGACGATCGGCTCCTGATTCACGGCGCCCACCTGCACAACCTGAAGTCGATCACGGCCAGTGTGCCCCTGCAACGGCTCACCGTCATCACCGGCGTGTCCGGCTCTGGAAAATCCAGCCTGGCCCGCGATGTGCTCTTGGCCAACGTACGGCGCGCGGTGCATGCCACACGTCAGCATAAGCGTGCCCCGTCCACACCCGTCTGGCAGGGCTGCACCGCCATGACCCACTGGGAGTCCATCGATCGCGTGCTCGAAGTGGATCAAACGCCGATTGGTAAAACACCACGATCCACACCGGCCACCTATATCGGATTCTGGGACACGATCCGCAAACTGCTGGCCGAAAGCGAAGAGGCCCGCATGCGCGGATGGAAGCCCAACCGGTTTTCTTTCAACACGGGCGAAGGACGCTGCGGTCTGTGCGAAGGCCAGGGGTGGCAGAAAGTGGAAATGAATTTCCTGCCCGACGTGCGCGTGCTGTGCGATGCCTGCAGCGGCACGCGATTTAACCAGGAAACCCGTGCCGTGCTCTGGCGTGGCAAGAGCGTGGCCGATATTCTGGCGATGAATGTCGATGAAGCCGTGACATTTTTTGAGCATCACCCGTCGGTGGAACGGCCACTGAAGCTTTTGCAGGAGGTGGGCCTGGGCTACCTTACCCTGGGCCAGCCCAGCCCGACCCTATCGGGCGGAGAGGCACAACGCATTAAGCTGGTCACGGAACTGGTCAAGGCCTCCACCGTCTCCGGAAAAACCACACAGCACACCCTGTATGTCCTGGATGAGCCCACGGTCGGCCTGCACATGGCCGATATTGAAAAACTCATCCATGTGCTGCATCGGTTGGTGGACGCTGGCAACACGGTGGTGGTGATTGAACACCAGTTGGACATCTGGGCGCAGGCCGACTGGATGATCGACCTTGGCCCGGAAGGCGGCGATGCGGGCGGCACGGTTGTTGGCCAAGGAACGCCCGCTGAAATTGCCAAGCAACGCACCCACACCGGGGCGGCCTTGCGGGCCTTTCTGAAAGAACGCCGGATTTAACGCGGCCGCGCCTCTGCCCACCCATCGCCGATCGCGTGGGGGTCGGCCACCACACGGCACCAACCGGCCTATTTTTTCGCGAGATCGGCGGCCGTGGTGAAGGCATCAGCGAAGAACTCTTCGCTGGCCAATCCACAGTTCGCCACAAAATCCTGCTGTGCCGACTGCACAACGATCGGTGCGCCACAGGCGTAGACCTGATGGCCCGAGAGATCCGGGAAATCCTCCATGACCGCGCGATGAACAAACCCCGTGCGCCCCGTCCAGCCATCCTCGGGCAAGGCATCACTCACCACGGGCACATAGCGAAAACTCGGCAGGCTCTTCTCCCACTGCCGCGCGAGTTCCGACTGGTAGAGATCATGGGGTCGGCGGCCCCCCCAATACAACACGATCGGACGTTGACTGTTTTTAGAGGCCGCGTACTCGATCACCGCTTTGATCGGCGCAAAACCGGTGCCGCTGGCCAACATGATCATGGGCTTTGTGCTGTCTTCGCGCAAAAAGAAAGTGCCCTGCGGCCCTTCAAATCGCAGGATGTCTTTTTCCTTCACGGCATTGGCCGATGGCGTTCCACTGCCAAAAATAGCATCGGTAAACGCCCCGCCGGGGGTATGCCGAATGTGCAGCTCCACCACATTGTTCGCCTGGGGTGCGCTCGCCATGGAATAACTGCGGCGTTTGCCGTCCTTCAACAAAATATCAATGTACTGGCCGGCCAGGTACTCAAACTTGTCGTTGGCGGGCAACTGCAGTTTCACGATGGCCACATCGGGGGCCGCGCGCGTAATGCTCTGCACGCGACAGGGCATCTTGCGCACCGTCATCATGCCCTCAGCAGCCACCACACGGGCCTTGATCACCACGTCCGTTTTGGCCGTGGCACAGCAGATCAACACACCGCCTTGTTCCTTTTCCGCATCCGATAAGGCCTTGCGCTGATAGGTGCCGTAGTCCACCTGACCTTCCATGAGCTGGGATTTGCACGACCCGCAGGCCCCGTCCTTGCAACCGTAGGGCAGCACCACCCCGGCGCGCAACGCCGCCTGCAAAATGGTCTCGCCGTCATCGACAGGAAAAGCACGTCCCGAGGGGACTAACGCACACTGATGGGTCACGATCGAACACTCCTAAAACCGCAAGTTTACCGATACTGAACCCGGTAAAAGAAGAAACCCGCCAGCAGCAAGGCGATCGCGCTGGGCAGAAGTGCCATGATGGGCGCCGGCCATGTGTTGAGAATGCCCAGGTGTGAAAACAGACTATTGACCAAGTGAAATCCCACGCCAATCAGAATGCCGACAAACACCCGCGCGCCCACCGCGCCCGCACGGGCCTGTAAAAAGGCCGCGGGCAAGGCCATGAGCATCATGACCCAGATCACAAAGGGGTAGACGATCCGTTTCCACAACGCAATCTCGTATCGCTCCGCCTGCTGCTTGTTCTGCTTCAGGTAATCCACGTAGCGATAAAGGTCCAACGACGACATGCGATCCGGTTTGGTGACGAGTGCCGACACGGTCTCCGGTGCCAATGCGGAGCGGATTCGTAACTTGTCCAGCGACCGCGTGCTCACCACGCCATCGGGCGCAAACCGGATCTCTTTTACATTGTCGAGCTCCCAGACATGGGCGGCATCAGTGGCCGTAATAAACCGCCCGTACGAGGCCTCCATCACGCGGATCAGTTGTTGTCGCCGATCGAACTCATAGATCTCCACGCCTTCCATGTTCTGGCGCAGGGTCAGCTTACGGATATTCACAAACCGCATCGTCTTGCCGTCGGACGATTCCATGACCTCGGCATCCCGCACCCAGAGACCAGAACGCAACTGACCACCACCGCTTCCCCCGCCATCGCGGACCTGGCTACGGAAATCCTCGGACAAGGGCACCAATACCTCGGCCACCACCGCGGTCACCACCACAAAGGGCAGTCCCACGCGCAATATCGTGGTGACGGCGGTACGTGGCAACAGCCCCGACACCCGGAACACCGTGAACTCCGAATTCGTCGCACTCTGGGATAAGGCCCACAGCGTGCCGATCAGTGCCGCAATCGGGGCGAGCTCCACAATGCGCACGGGGACCCCGAGCAGCACAAAGGCCACGGCATGTTGAAACTGATAGCCCGTGGGTCCGATCTCATCGAGTTCGGCCAGGAAATCGAAAAACAGAAACATCGACAGAAATCCGCAGAGCACAAAGATCGTGGCCTGCACGATGCT
>JACCDJ011250704.1_pt1 | contig 24275 bp, 17 predicted proteins | sample 7444481 | NCBI WGS metagenome assembly JACCDJ01 (sample SAMN15323435, study PRJNA562643) | freshwater metagenome | isolation source: river surface water | place: USA:Blue River Watershed | collected 2017-08-15 | reverse complement strand
AGACCGTCTCGGTCAGGGAGGGCAACAAACTGACGACACGTTGTGCGGGTAGGGGCAACACCACCGTAGCTCCGCGATCGTCCAGCACCCGGATATCTGCGTGGAGAGTTGTCGCGATCGTCAGACCACCCAGCAGCGTCAGGCCCATAGAAACGACATGACGCCAGTTGATCAGCATGGTGTGCAGCCAGAGCCCGCCCCATCAGGGCTTGGGTTGGTAACGCAGGGTGGCGTAGAGACCTCGACCAGGCGTGTTGTACCCGTGCGCCAATTGGTATTGCCGATCGAATGCATTGTCGAGCTTGACGTGGGCAGACCACTCGGCGTCCAAGCGTCGGCTGACATACAGAGACCACACGGCGTATCCTCCCATTGCATAGGTATCGTAGTGCGAATTCTTACGCTCGCCGGCAGCGACCACTCGTGCGCCCACGTCAACCCCTTGCCACTGCCGAGAAACGTCGGCCGAACCATAGTGCTTGGCACGTCGTGACAACGGTTCCTGGTGGGTCACACTCCAAGGATCTTGCAGCACAGTGGACACACGCAATTTGTAAGGTCCCCAGTTCGACTGGGAGGTGGCCTCCCAGCCCTTGTTGCGGATTTCCCCGATATTTTCTGTGGCGTAAGTGGGCGTGTAATCAATAACATCACGACCGAAGGATTCGAAATACACCAGTTTCGATAGAGAGTTCTCTGTTGTGTGGACCAACCCCACTTCCTGTGAACGATGTTTTTCTGGCTTCAAATTTGCGTTTTGCGACACATCAAAAGCCGTGGGAGCCCTGAACCCGCTGGAGACAGCAGAGGTTAACCGCCAATGCGAGTTGAGACGCCACCCCAGTCCTAGCAGCCCTGTGTTGGTGCTGGTGCTGTTTTGTGTGTCTGCCCCAGAAGCGGTGTTGGTGGTGTCGACTCGGTCATGCCGAGCATTGAGTTGCAGCGTCAACCGTTCCCATTGGCGGTTCACACCAGCAAATACACCTTGCAGTGTGCGCTTCATGTCGAACGCGTTGTCTCCAGTTGCCGTGTGGGTGTCGTATTGGGTGTCGACACCGACATTGACGGTTGTTTGCGCATCGGCCTGCCACAACGAACTCCACTTGAGCGCCCGTTGATCACCGGTCATGGCCCCATTCAAATAACTGGTATCGCCTGACCTCGGCTGCTGGTCATTTCGAAAGTCACGATAGCTCAGTGATGTCGCAGCGACATCAACGCGCATCAGCCAATCGGGATTCAACTGCTTGCGGGCATAGAGCCCCAAAGATTCGTTTTTCTTTTTGAATTGATGTGTGTCAGTGGATTTGTCTGAAGGATACGTGGAATACGCAGGATCCCAGGAGTCACCGCGGTCGTAATCCAAATTGGAATCAACCAGAGAAATTCTGGCACCTAGCATCAATCCAGGAACAACCGTCTTTTCTACCTTGCCTTGAAGATAGTTGTTCCGGTAGCCGTCCCGATCTGGACTGACCTTGTTGTTCTGGGACGGATCCATGGCCGTGAATCCCTTGGACTGGTTGTGTCCAGCCACGACATTGAAGCGCAGCCCTTGCGAGTCGGCGCTGTTGTAGCCGGCGTAGACGTCCTTCGTCTGGTAAGAGCCCAGAGTCATGGCCCCAAACGACTGGGGTTTGCCCTCGGGTTGTCGGGTGTGCACGCTGATGACGCCGCCGATGGCCGCCTCGCCATACAAAGCTCCTGCATTGCCACGAAGAATTTCGACTCTTTCAATCAGCGGCAAAGGGAACTCGGTTAACGCCAGACTGCCGATACTGTCCGTCTGGACTCTCACGCCATCGATCAGCAACACCATGTTGGTGCTGTCTTGGCCGCGCAAAAAAAATGAGGTGACGGTGCCGGGGCCACCGTTGCGTCCGAATTCAAAGCCCGCTTGCCCTTGCAGCAAGTCCGCCAACGTGGTGGCCTGTGAGGCGTCGATCTGCTCTCGGGTGATGACGGAGGCAGACGGCAACACCTCAGCCAGGGGAATTTCAAAGCGGCTGGCCGTGACCACAACAGGATTCAATTCGCGAGGCTGAGACCAAGCGACGTGGTGACAACACAAAGCAAGCAGGCCGGCGGAATACAGGGACGCGACTGGTCCAGAACAGGTGCGAATGCGCATGACGAATACCCGGTTAACACCCTCACCGCCTTCCCCGACAGTGCTTGGGTCATGTGGCGGTACTTGCGTACCGCCGCCTTGTTGGCCGGTATCCGGGCTGACGGAGACAACCTCTGTCGCCTTCCCACAAGCTTGTTCAAGGCCTGCAGTGGCAGTGTTGACAGAAGCGGAGCCCAAGGGCTCGTCCGCTTGACCGTTGCGGGGGCAGCGCAGGTTGGGTGGTGTCGAGCCATCGACCGCCATCTCCTGCTTCCCGTTGAACTGCGCGAGTGTGAACCACCTGCGCGAGCACCAACGGTTAACATTCTAAAATACCCTTGCCATCACCACAACCCTCAGGTACCTGCATGAGCAAAACCCGCCAGACGTCAGCCAAGACCCCCAAGACTGCCAAAGCCAACAAATCGTTGGCGCGTCAGCGTCTCAAGCCCTCTCAGCTGCGCTCGCGCGCCTGGTTTGACAATCCGGCCAACGCCGACATGACCGCGCTCTACCTGGAGCGCACCATGAACTACGGCCTGTCATTTGACGAGCTGCAGTCCGGCCGTCCGGTGATTGGCATTGCGCAATCCGGTTCCGACATCTCCCCCTGCAACCGCCACCACCTGGTGCTGGCCGAGCGCATCCGCGAAGGTGTGCGGGATGCCGGCGGCATCGTGCTGGAGTTTCCCATCCACCCGATTCAGGAAACCTGCAAACGCCCCACAGCGGCACTGGACCGCAACCTGCAATACCTCTCGCTGGTGGAATTGCTCTATGGCTACCCCATCGATGGCGTGGTGCTGACCACCGGCTGCGACAAAACCACCCCGGCCCAGATCATGGCAGCTGCCACCGTGGACATCCCCGCCATTGCGCTCACCTCTGGCCCCATGCTCAATGGCTGGTTTGAGGGTGAGCGCACCGGCTCGGGCACCATTGTGTGGAAAGCGCGCGAGTTGATGGCGGCCGGCAAGATCGACTACCCACAATTCCTCAAGCTGGTAGCCTCGTCGGCCCCCTCGACCGGCCACTGCAACACCATGGGCACGGCCTCCACGATGAACTCGCTGGCCGAAGCCCTCGGCATGACGCTGCCTGGCAGCGCAGCCATTCCCGCTCCGTACCGCGATCGCCAGGAAATGGCTTACTTGACAGGCCGTCGCATTGTCGAGATGGTGTGGGAAAACCTCAAACCCTCCGACATCCTCACCCGCAACGCCTTTGAAAACGCCATCGTGGTGAACTCGGCCATCGGGGGCTCCACCAACGCGCCCATCCACATCAACGCCATCGCGCGCCACATTGGGGTGGAACTGGACAACGACGACTGGGAAAAGATTGGCTACAACCTGCCGCTCTTGGTCAATCTGCAACCGGCTGGCAAATACCTGGGCGAAGACTTCTATCGAGCCGGTGGTGTGCCAGCGGTGGTGGCCGAGTTGATCGAGCAGGGCAAGATCAAGCCCGCCCTCACCGCCAATGGCAAGACGTTGGCCGATAACTGCAAGGGGCACTTCACCTCCAACGCGGACGTCATCAAGCCCTTCAAGAAGCCCATGCAGAAAAAGGCTGGCTTCCTGCACATGAAAGGCAATCTGTTTGATTCGGCCATCATGAAGACCAGCGTCATCACCGATGAGTTCCGTCAACGTTACCTGGAAAATCCTGCCGACCCCATGGCCTTCGAGGGCCGTGCCGTGGTGTTCGATGGTCCCGAGGATTACCACCACCGCATCGACGACCCCAAGATGAAGATCGATGCCAACACCTTGTTGTTCATTCGCGGCGTGGGGCCGGTGGGCTACCCTGGTGCCGCCGAGGTGGTCAACATGCGTCCCCCGGCCTACTTGCTCAAGAAGGGCATCACCTCCCTGCCCTGCATTGGCGATGGTCGTCAATCGGGCACCTCGGGCTCTCCCTCCATCCTGAACGCCTCGCCCGAGGCCGCCACGGGTGGTGGCCTGGCGGTCCTCAAGACCGGCGATCGTGTGCGCATCGACCTGAAGAAGCGCACCGCCAATATCCTCATTTCAAATGAAGAACTGGCCCAGCGACACGCCGATCTCAAGGCCAAGGGCGGTTACAAATTCCCCAAGAGCCAGACGCCCTGGCAAGAAATCCAGCGCGGCATCGTGGATGAACTGTCCAACGGCATGGTGCTCAAACCCGCGGTCAAGTACCAGAAAATTCACGCCACCTTTGGCGTGCCACGCGACAACCATTGAGCACAAACTGGGGTTGATGCAGCAGGCGTCACGCCCATCCCCTCGCACTGCATCAGAAAGCCGGGACCACGTGCCCGGCTTTTTTTCATGCTCGCATCTGTGCGTATCCTGTCCCACAGACGAGGGGACGCCTGCCCCCGATACTGGCACGCATGTATCAGGATCGCCACGACGCAGCCCTTCAACTCGCCAGCCGTTTGGGCGCCTACCGAGGGCAGCACCCCCTGGTGCTGGGCATTCCGCGTGGTGGTGTGCCCATGGCCCATTGCATCGCCAACGCGCTCGAGGGCGAGCTGGATGTCGTCATGGCGCAAAAAATGGCACACCCCTTGTTGCCGGAATATGCGATCGGCGCGGTGAATGAAGGTGGTTGGACGTACTACTCGCCCTTTGCCGACACGCTGATCCGTAGCCCTCTTGAGCTGGATGTTGAAAAACTGCATCAACTTGACCTGATACGCCAACGCCGCGCGCAATACACCCCGACCAGAGAACCCCTGGAGATCAGAGGCCGGCTTGTCATCGTGGTGGACGATGGCGTGGCCACCGGTGCCACCATGGTGGCTGCACTGCAGGAGGTGCGGTCTCGCCTGCCTCGCAAGCTGGTCTGTGCGGTCCCGGTGGCGTCGCATGAGTCGCTTCGACAGATACGGCCTTGGGTGGATGAGTTGGTGTGCCTGCAAGCACCCGCCCAGCTGGAAGCCATCAGCCTGCATTACCGGCAGTTCGCACCCGTGAGCGACGCCGAGGTGGTGCGTTGCCTGCAAGCCTCGTGTCGTCCCGCACAGAAATCTCAGCAGAAGCCTCCACACGCACCTCAGCAGGAACCTCAGCAGGAACCTCAACATGAGCCCCAAACAACTCGCGTTTCATGATGATGCACGGCTGCGCATTCGCCGCGGTATCGACACATTGGCCGAGGCGGTGAAAGTGACCCTGGGTCCACGGGGTCGTACCGTCATCCTCGAGCGTGAATTCGGGGCCCCACAGATTGTGAACTCCGGCGTGCTGGTGGCCAAGTCGGTTGAATTGGAAGACCGGTTTGAGAACATCGGTGCTCAGCTGTTGCGCGAGGTGGCCGTGCGAACCAGTGACATGGCGGGAGATGGCACCACCACCGCCACCGTGCTGGGGCATATGATGATTCAGGAAGGCTTGCGCTATCTGGCGGGCGGCATGAATCCCATGGACCTCAAGCGCGGCATTGACAAGGGCATCCAGTGGGTGGTGGAAGAGCTCAAACGCATGGCGCAACCCTGCGCCACCAGCCAGGACATTGCGCATGTCGCCAGCATCTCGGCCAACAACGACCCGTCCATTGGCGAGTTGCTGGCGCAAGCCATCGAACAGGTGGGACGCGAGGGCGCCATTTCGATCGAGGATGGCTCCGGACTGGTGAGCGTGCTGGAGGTGGTCGAGGGCCTGCAGTTTGACCGCGGCTTCCTCTCGCCTTATTTCATCAACCGCGCGGACCGTCAGGCGGTGGTGCTGGAAGATGCCTGGGTGCTGTTGTGCGAATACAAGCTGGCCTCGCTCAACGACTTGCTCCCCCTGCTGGAGGAAGTGGTCAAAAGCGGCCGTCCCTTGCTGGTCATCGCCGAGGATTTGGACACCGAAGTGCTCGCCGCCCTGGTGATCAACACGATGCGCGGTGCCTTGAAATTGTGTGCGGTCAAGGCGCCGGGATTTGGCGAAGCGCGCAAACAGCTGCTGGCCGACATGGCTGTGTTGCTGGGTGGGTCGGTGCTCAGTGAATTGACCGGCAAATCGGTCAACAAGGTGACGCTGACCGAACTGGGACGGGTCAAGCGCATCGAAATCACCAAGGACAACACCACCTTGATTGGCGGCGCGGGCGACCCCAAGGCCATCACCGAGCGGGTGGCGGCCCTGCGTCGCGAACGCGAGTCCTGCACCTCCGATTACGACCGAAACAAGCTCGACGAGCGAATGGCCAAACTCTCGGGGGGCGTGGCGCTCATCAAGGTGGGGGCGGCGACAGAGACCGAACTGAAAGAGCGCAAGATCCGGGTCGAGGACGCGTTGCATGCCACCCGTGCAGCGGTCGAGGAAGGCGTTGTGCCCGGCGGCGGCGTGGCCCTGCTGCGGGCGCGGCAAGTGCTGCGGGATCGACAGGGAGACACCCTGGATGAGACCTCAGGCATTCAATTGGTGGCCCGCGCTCTGGAAGAGCCCCTGCGCCGCATCGTGGGCAACGCAGGCGTTGAGCCCTCGGTGGTGCTGAACCATGTGGACGCTTCGCACGACGCTGCCTTTGGCTACAACGCCGCCCGCAATGTGTATGGCGACCTCATCAAGGCGGGTGTGATCGACCCGGTGAAGGTCACACGGCTGGCCTTGCAAAACGCAGCGTCCATCGCCAGCCTCATCTTGATGACCGACTGCGTCATCGTCTCACAACCCAGCAAAACAGAACCCCCAAGCCCGCCAGGGCTTGGTCTGGAGTCGATGTAGCTCAGGGTTCGTGACGCACCAGGTACAAGGCCGGCGGCGTGATGGCGGATTGGTGAACCTGGGTTCGTGCGGCCTCCCGCTCCACATTGACCCTTAGCAACCGGGACAGGTCGCCCACCTCCTGGGCAATCGCCTCAACCAGGTCATCAATGGAGATCAAGCCTGACAGACTGCCATCGGCATTGGCCACAAACAGGCGGCGAACCCCGTGCTGCAGCATGTGTGCAATGGCTTCTTGCAGCGTGGCGGTGATCGGCACCCCCACCAACTGCGGATGGCACAGACTGGCGGCGGTGCATTCGTCCACGGATTTGCCTTGTGCCAATGCGTCCACCACGATGTCCCGGTCGGTCAACACCCCAATGACATGAGCAGCGTCTTGCGGATCGGTGACGGCCAGCGCGCCCACATGGTGTTTGCGCATGACCTCCGCCGCTTTGCGTGCTGAGGCCTGACCCGCCACACACACAATTTCGCGGTGACACAAGGAAGCAAGCGACATGGATGATCTCCTGTAAAAAACCCGTGCCAGGCCGAATGCCACAGCACGGGGTGGAGGTCATCCTAGGCGGGGCTGAGGAGCAGGTCCGTGCGGCGACAGACCCATGCGCTCAGCCCCGGAACGGTGGTCAACGAACCACGGCGATGGTTTCGCGCTTGCCAGCCTTGTAGGTGAAGAGCGTCAAGGCGCCATTCTTGATGTCGCCTTTTTCATCGAACCCAATGGTGCCTGTGACGCCTTTGTAGCCCGTGGTTTTCGCCAGCGTTGGCAAATATTTGGCAGGGTCAGCGGAGTTGGACTTGACCATGGCCTCCACCATCACGTTCACCGCGTCGAACACATAGGGCGCGTACAGCTGCACATCGGTGTTGAAGCGCTTCTTGTAGCGAACCGCAAAGTCCTCCATGCCTTTCTTGAGCGCGCCATCCACGCCGCCCGCTTCCGCGCAGACCACTTGACCGTCGGCCATGGCGTCCCCGGCGAGCTTGGCCAGCTCTGCCGTGCAGATGCCGTCACCGCCCATGTACTTGGCCTGGATGCCCAGAGACTTCATCTGCTTGAGCATGGGGCCGGCCACGGCGTCCATGCCCCCGAAGAAGATGATGTCGGGCTTCTTGCCTTTGAGGGTGGTGAGAATGGGCATGAAATCGGTCGCTTTGTCGGAGGTGAATTCACGCCCGATCACCTTGCCGCCAGCGGCCTTCACCGCCTTTTCGAATTCGTCCGCCACACCTTGTCCATAGGCCGTGCGGTCATCGATCACCGCAATGGCCTGACCTTTCAGGTCCTTGGTGGCATACCGACCCAGCAAGCCACCCAGGTGCACGTCATCGGCCACCACACGGAAGGCGGTCTTGTAGCCCTGGCGGGTGTACTTGGGGTTGGTGGCCGAGGGCGAAATCTGGGGAATGCCTGCATCGCTGTACAGCTTGGAGGCCGGGATGGTGGTGCCCGAGTTCAAGTGCCCGATCACCCCACTGACTTTCTGGTCGATGAGCTTTTGCGCAGCAGCCGTTCCCTGCTTGGGGTCGGCCGCATCGTCCTCGGCCAGCAACTCAAAGCGCACTTTCTTGCCTCCGATCGTCACGCCCTTGGCATTGAGCTCTTCGATCGCCAGCCGGGCGCCGTTTTCATTGTCCTTGCCCAGGTGGGCAATGGCACCACTGACCGGTCCCACATGACCGATCTTGATGACCTCTTGAGCCTGAACCAGCCCCACGCCCAGCATGAGGCCGGCACCCAACAGCGCTTTCAATTTCATCGTGAACTCCTGATAAAGAATGCAGTGAAGCAAATTATGCGGGTGAAGCGGCGGCCTGAGCCCCCGTGGGGACTTAGATAAATCCCTAGGTTGTCTCCGCCTTCAGCTTCAAATCGTGCCGGGTGATGGTGTAGCCCCGGTCGGCATAGTGTTTCCAGCGACCCCGGGCAGCTTGCCGATCGGCATCGTCCAGGGTCACCACCTCGATCACCCGCTCGAAGGACTCGAACCCGGCTGGCACGGCTGCGCCCAGGTTCACCAGCACCTGGTGGTGGGTGTCCAGCAACTCGCGGGAGAGTGCATCGCACAGCACCACCCCAGAGGCGTGGACTTCCTGTGCCGGCGCTGGCCAGCAGCTGTGGGGAATGAACTCCAACGGTGCAAACGTCCAGAGCAAGCTGTCCAGGTGCGACAGGTCCTCGGGGGCCGTCACCACCACCACGCGCGCGCCTGCATGGGTGGCCTTGCGCAGCAAGCGGCAGGCGTAGGCCCACTTGTCGGGGGCATTGAAGTGAAACGCCACCTCGGTCATGGCATCAGGCTTTGGCGGTCTTGCGTTGGCGAACTGCAGGGCTTGCAGCATGGCCACCCGCTTTGGCCGGCACATGGAGCAGGTAGGACAGCAACAGGCCCACCGGTCGACCGGTTGACCCCTTGGCGCCGCCACTCTTCCAGGCGGTTCCGGCAATATCCAGATGGGCCCACGGTGCCTCTCCAGCAAAGCGCTGGAGGAATTTCGCGGCTGTCACCGAACCGGCTGAACGGTCGCCAACGTTGGCCACATCGGCGAAATTGGATTTCAGGCCCTCTGCGTATTCGTCGTCCAGGGGCATGCGCCAGCACGGATCGAAGGCCCGATCGCCCGCCTGCACCAGGGCCTGGGCGAGGTCATCGTCCGTGGCAAACAGACCGCTTCGGTGATGGCCCAGGGCAATCACACACGCGCCGGTGAGGGTGGCAATGTCAATCACCGCCTGGGGCTTGAAGCGTTTGGCATAGGTCAGCGCATCACACAAGATGAGGCGCCCTTCGGCGTCGGTGTTCAGGATCTCGATGGTTTGTCCCGACATGCTGGTGACCACGTCACCGGGTTTGAGCGCACGGCCATCGGGCATGTTTTCGCAGGTGGGGATAAGCCCCACCACCGACACATCGGGCTGCAACTCGGCCAGGGCCTTGAAAGTGCCCAGCACGCTGGCTGCACCACACATGTCGAACTTCATTTCGTCCATGCCGGCGCCAGGCTTGAGCGAGATGCCACCGGTATCAAAGGTGATGCCTTTGCCCACCAGCACCACAGGCGCCTGGCGAGATGCACTGCCCTTTTTGCGGTACTGCAAGACGATGAAGCGCAGGCTCTCCTCGGAGCCCTGTGCCACGGCCATGAATGACCCCATGCCCAGTCGCTTGACCTCGGCTGGCCCCATCACCTCACACCGAATGCCAGGCTCGCGGCCCAGGGACTGGGCCACCTTGGCCAGGTGAGCCGGGGTGGCATGGTTGGCGGGGCGGTTGCCCCACTCGCGCGCCAGGGTCATGCCAGCCACGCGTGCGCAGCCTTCTTTGAACGCGGGTTTCGCGGCGGCCGTGTCAGCCACGCCCAGCACCACGGTTTTGAGCGCTGCGGCTTCGGCGCTGGGCTTGGTGGCGGTGTACACATAATTGCCATCCGCAACGGCTTGCACCGCCGCGGCCGACTGGCCCTCCTGGCCAGCGGGCAGCAACACGGTGGCGTGCTGGGCCTTGGATGCCTTGATAGCCGACGCTGCTGCAGCCAGGGCCTGGCGTAACTGCCGGGGCTGGCCATCGCCCGCCCCCACCAACAACAGCCGAGAGGCCCGAAAACCGGGCACTTTCCACATGGACAGGGTCTGGCCAGGTTTGGCCTGGAAATCGCCCGACCGATGGGCCTGCACCAGGAGTGTGCCCAACGGGTCGGAGGCCGTTTTGGGCAGATCCGTCACCAACACGGTCAGGATGTCGGTGACGTGCTGGGCTGCACGCTGGCTGGGCAGGGACTTCAGTTCAAAGTTCATAATGGCGGTTTTCCTTCATTGGCGATGTTATTCCATTCCTCCCTGCGACAGGAACTGGCCCGTAGCCTGGCGGCGACCGTGCTGGTGCTGCTCACCATCGTGATGACGATGATGCTGATCCGCACCCTGGGCCTGGCCTCGCAGGGCAACGTCAACCCCTCCGAAGTGGGGCTGGTGCTGGGCTACACCATGCTGGGGCATCTGCCCACCTTGCTCACCATGAGCCTGTTCATGTCCATGGTCTGGACCTTTTCTCGCATGTTCCGAGACAGCGAGATGATCATCTGGCTCACCAGCGGTCGCAGTCTCCTGTCTTTTCTGCGGCCCATGCTGCAATTTGCCTGGCCTATTCTGTTGCTGGTGCTGTGCATGACCGTGTGGGTCTGGCCCTGGTCGAACCAGCAAATCCAGCAACTGAAAGACCGCTTCGAGCAGCGCGGCGACCTGGAGCGGGTGTCACCCGGTGAGTTTCAAGAATCGGCCAATGGACAACGGGTGTTTTTCATCGACAAAAACCAGGTGCGAGACAAAGAGGGGCACAACGTGTTCGTGGCAGCCAACACGCCCAACGGGCAGACGGTGACCTCGGCGCAAACCGGTCGTGTCGAAACGCTCTCCGATGTGCGCTACCTGATGCTGATGGAGGGGCAACGGCTGGAAATCCGCCGTGACGATCAGCGCCTGCGCATCAGCGAGTTCAAGCAATACGGTTCCCAGGTGGGCTCGCAGCAGGTTGTCACCGTCACGCCCGTGCCCAAGTCGATCAGCTCGTGGCAACTGGTGCTACAGCCCACGGCGGATCACCTGGCCGAACTGGCCTGGCGCATCGGGCTGGGCTTGGCGGGGTTCAACATGGTGTTGATTGCGCTGGCCATGGCCCGCATCAACCCTCGCGGCGCGCGCAACGGCCACCTCATCACAGCGTTCTTCACCTTCATCGTGTACTACAACCTCATCAACCTGGGGCAAAGCTGGATCTCCGCAGGTCGCATCAGCTTTGGCGCGCTGCTGTTGCTGCTGCATGGGGGGGCCTTTGCCATCGCACTGGGCTTGTTGTGGGTGCGGGATCGGCAATGGTCGGTCAGCGCCTGGTGGCCGCGCTCAGCCAGCCCTGCCCCCGCGAATGGAGGCGCCGCATGAGCATCTTGCGTCGGCTGATTTACGGCGAGGTGCTGCTCACCGTGGGGTTTGTCTGCCTGGTGTTCCTCGGCCTGTTTTTCTTTTTCGACCTGATCGATGAACTGCAGTGGGTGGGCAAGGGCCGCAGCGGCGGCTACCAGGTGACCCACGTTCTCACGTATGTCTCGCTCATGGTTCCCAGCCACATTTACGAAGTGCTGCCCATCGCGGTGCTCATTGGCACCATCGCGGTCATGGCCCGGCTGGCGCAAAGCTCGGAGTTCACCATCTTGCGAACCAGTGGCCTGGGCCCTGTGCAAGCCCTGCGCACCTTGAGTGGCTTGGGTCTCTTTTTTGTGCTCCTCACCTTTGTGGTGGGGGACTACCTGTCCCCCTGGGCCGATCGCCAGGGGCAACTGCTCAAGGCACGACACCTGCAACAAATCACCGTCGGTCAAACCGGCGCCTGGCTGCGTGAAAAGCAACCGGACTCCCTGCGCTCGGTGAACATTCAGTCGCTCAGCCCGGATGGCGACATGAAAGGGATCCGGATTTTTGAATTCGACCGCCAGGGCATGCTCTTGTCCTTCACGCAGGCCGCACAAGGCACATTCGCCGAGGACGAGGACGCCTGGTTGCTGTCGGACGTGAACCGTGACGAATTCAGCGTGCGCAACGGTCAGCGAACCGAGTTGCGACGCGCACACCTCGACCGTCTGGTGTGGGCCAGCGGCATTACCCAGGACATGGTGTCGGTGGCGTTGCTCAAGCCCTCACGCATGGGCACGATCGATTTGTTCGAGTACATCCGGCACCTGGAAGACAACGCCCAGACGGCACAACGCTATGAAATCGAGTTCTGGAAAAAAGTGTTTTACCCCATCAGCTGCCTGGTGATGGTGGTGCTGGCCCTGCCCTTTGCTTACCTGCATTTTCGAAGCGGCAACATTGCCACGTATGTGTTTGTGGGCGTGCTGATCGGCATCAGTTTCTTCCTGCTCAACAACGTCTTTGGCTACATCGGCAACCTGAGCCAGTGGGCGCCCTGGCTGGCTGCCGCTGCGCCTGGCATCATCTACAGCCTGGTCTCACTGGCCGCCTTTGGCTGGTTGGTGCTGAAACAATGAAGGGCCCTCTCCCCACCATGAACACCCCTTCAACAGTCCCCACCCCCACCGCGCTTGTCCTGATCGGACACGGTTCGCGGGACCCGCTCTGGCGTGTCCCGATCGAAACCCTGGCGGAACGCGTGTCACAGCGCTCCCCCGCCATGGCCGTGCGGTGCGCCTACCTGGAGTGGGCCAGCCCCGATGTCCAAGCAGCCGTCGAGGCACTGGTGTCTCAGGGGCATGCACGCATCCGGTTGATGCCGCTCTTTTTCGGCATGGGCAAGCACGCTCGGGAAGACATGCCGGCCTTGGTTCAGGCACTGCGCGAGCAGCATCCCGGCCTCGAACTGCAGGTCATGCCCTCTGCCGGCGAGATGTCCGAAGTGCTCGATCTGCTGGCTGGCCTGGCGCTTCAGGACCTGTGAGGCAATCACGCGAGATACCCTGGCTATTTTCTGAATTGGCATAATAACGAGACTTCTTATGGATTTTCGTTATGAACCTTCATCAATTCAGATTCGTCCAGGAAGCCGCACGCCGCAACCTCAACCTCACCGAAGCCGCCAAGGCCTTGCACACCTCGCAGCCTGGGGTCTCCAAAGCCATCATTGAACTCGAGGGTGAGCTCGGCATCGACATCTTCACCCGCCACGGCAAGCGCCTCAAGCGCATCACCGAGCCGGGACAGCAGGTGCTGCGCAGCATCGAGGTGATCCTGCGCGAGGTCAACAACCTCAAGCGCATTGGTGAACAGTTCAGTGCCCAGGACAGTGGCACCCTGTCCATCGCCACCACACACACCCAGGCGCGCTATGTGCTGCCCGTGCCGGTGGCCAAGTTGCGAGCGACCTATCCCAAGGTGAACATCAGTTTGCACCAGGGGGCTCCCGATCAGGTGGCCCGCATGGTGATGGACGAGGTGGCGGAAATCGGCATCGCCACCGAGTCCCTGTCGGACTATCCTGAACTGGTCACCCTGCCCTGCTACGAATGGGAGCACGTGCTGGTATTACCCCGCGACCACCCGTTGACGCGCAAGACCCGCATCAGCCTGGACGATCTCGCCGAGGAACCCCTGATCACCTACCACCCCTCGTTCACGGGACGCACGCGCATCGACAACGCTTTTGCAGCCAGGCAACTCACGCCCCGCATCGCCCTCGAGGCCATTGACTCCGACGTGATCAAAACCTATGTGGGTCTGGGTATGGGGGTGGGCATTGTGGCCGAGATGGCGGTGCGTGAGCAACTCGACCCGTCCTTGGTGGTGGTTCCTGCCGGTTACTTGTTTGGCCACAACACGGCACGTGTCGCGTTCAAGCGCAATGCCTATTTGCGCCACTTTGTCCTGGACTTTGCCGGCATGTTGAGTGAACGACTGGATCAGCGCATCATCCACCGTGCCCTGGAGGGCAAACCCACCGACTTCGGGCTGTGAGCACCTAAGCCGACGTGCCTGAGCGTGGTTGCAACGCGTCCTGGCGTCCCTACTGCTGCAACAAGGCCCAAGCCTTGTCCAGCCGTTTGACACTCACCGGTTGCGGCGTGCGCAATTCCTGGGCAAAAAAGCTCACCCGCAGCTCCTCCAGCAACCAACGGTATTCACGGCTGCGCTCGTCCATCACCCCTTTGCGCTCGGCCACCAAACGCCAGTAGCGCTGGTCGAGCGGTTTCAGCTCGACGCGTTTGGCCACATCGCGGGCCGGATCGGCTCGCAGTTTGTCCAGACGCAACTGCATGGCTTTGAGGTAGCGCGGGAAGTGTTGCAACTGCGGATAAGGGGTATCGACCAGGAACCGTTTGCCCACCAAGCGCTGGAGTTGTTGCTGCAGTTCCTCTACCACCTCGGGCTGGCCCTTGGTGTCCTTGAGCTTGCGTTGCACCTGGGCAAACTCGCTCAGCACGGTACCGCACAGGCGCGCCACCTCCTGCGCGATCAGATTCAGACGACCGCGCCCCTCCTGCAAGCGTTGCTGAAAGGACGCGTCGCTGTCGGGCAAGGGGTCCAGGAGGAAGGCTCGGTCCAACGACAGATCGATCAGCTGGGCCAGCAGTTCATCGCTCGACCCACCACCCGACCCGTCGGGTCGCTTGCCCACCTGCAGGTAGGTCATCACCATGGCTTGCAGACCCGGTATGTTTTTTTCCAGGTATTTGAGCGCGTCACGGATGTGCAGCGCAAAGAGACGGCGCAACCCGCCCCGGTGTCGGGCCGCTGCCAGGTCGGGTTCATCGAACACTTCAATGGTGACAGCGTCCTGTTGATCCACCAGGGCAGGAAACCCCACCAGGGTTTGCGAACCTTTGCGAATCTCCATCAACTCGGGAAGCTCGCCAAAGGACCACCGGGTGTAACGCTGGTCGGATGGAGGCGGCGAAGAGGGTGTGGAGGGCGAGGCCTCGTTGGCTATCGCCTTCTGACCTGCCGAGGGCGTTACACCGCGTTGGGTCGTGGGTGCAGTGGGGGTGGAAGCGTTGCGTTGCGGTGCTGACTGCACCGACGAATCCGCTGGCGCGGGGACAGGCGCGGCCGGCGACGCGCGCAAGGCTGCCAGCGCTTGAAAGGCGCCGCGGGCCTGAGACCCCCACTGCGCCTTCAGCGCGCCCAGGTTGCGGCCTTGCGCCAACTGGCGGCCGTGCTCATCCACCACACGGATGTTCATGAACAGGTGCGGTGACACCATGTCCGCCTTGAAGTCGGTGCGCTTGATGTCGAGTTGCACCCGCGCTTTCACATGTGTTTGCAAAGCTTCAAACAAGGACCCGTGTGCAAACACCTCCGGCACACTCAAGGCCTGCGCCAATTGCGTCGCACTCTCGGGCAAGGGCACCAGGCGGGCCCGCGGCTTTTGCGGCAGGCTTTTGAGCAAGGCCTGGATTTTGTCCTTGAGCATGCCCGGCACCAGCCACTCGGTTCGTTCTTCGTTCACCTGGTTGAGGACAAAAAGCGGAACGGTGACGGTCAAGCCATCCCGCGCATCACCCGGCTCGTGAAGGTATTGAGCGGCGCAATCGACCCCGCCTAGACGCACCATCTTGGGAAAGGCCTCGGTGGTGACCCCAGCTGCCTCATGGCGCATCAACTCGGCTTGCGTGAGCGTGAGGGGCGCTGCCTGCCCCGGCGCCGCCTCGCGACTCGCTTGACGGTACCAGCGCTCCAGCGTCTTGCCGTTGCAAACGTCCGCAGGCAACTGTTGGTCGTAAAAGGCATAGATCAGGGCCTCGTCCACGAGCACGTCCTGACGGCGTGACTTGTGCTCCAGGTCCATGACCTTGCGGATTTGCTTGCGGTTAGCCGCCAGGAAGGGCAACTCGGTGTCCCACTGCCCGTCGACCAGGGCTTCACGGATGAAGATTTCGCGAGCACCGGCCAGGTCCACCCGCGCGTAGGGCACGCGCCGACCGCTGTACACCACCACCCCATACAAGGTGGCGCGTTCCATGCCTTGTACTTCGGCATGCCGACGATCCCACTTCGGGTCCAGCACCTGCTTGCGAAGCAGATGCGCCCCCACCTCTTCCAGCCAGCGTGGCTCGATGTGGGCGATGCCACGGCCATACAGCCGTGTGGTCTCCACCAGTTCGGCACAGACCACCCAGCGGCCCGGCTTCTTGCGCAATTGCGCCCCGGGATGGCGGTAAAACCGGATGCCCCTCGCGCCCAAATAGCCTTCCTCATCCTCTTGTCGCCAGCCAATGTTGCCCAGCAAGCCGGCCAGCATCGAGCAATGGAGCTGCTCATAACTGGCCGGCTGTGTGTTGAGCTGCCACCCCTGCTGGTTCACCACCGTCAGCAACTGCGAGTAGACATCGCGCCATTCGCGCAGGCGTCGCGGGTTGATGAAGTGCTGGCGCAGCAGCTGTTCAAACTGGCGGTTGGACAGTTTGTGGCTGGGCGCTGCCGCCTCGGTGTGTCCCTGGTCGGTGGAGGCCGGGCTATGAGACCCCCCGCCCCGCGCGCGTTCGAGCCACGCCCACAGCGTGAGGTAACCACTGAACTCGCTGCGCTCGTCCTTGAACTGCGCCTGGGCCTGGTCGGCCTGTGTCTGCTGGGCCAAGGGACGGTCCCGAACATCTTGCACACTCAAGGCAGAGGCCACGATGAGCACCTCGGCCAGCGACTGGCGGTGCCGCGCCTCCAGCACCATGCGACCCACGCGAGGGTCCAGCGGCCAGTGCGCCAGGTCGCGGCCCACTGCGGTCAATTCGTTCTGTTCATCCACCGCGCCCAGTTCGGCCAGCAGCTGGTACCCATCCGAAATGGCTTTGGGTCGCGGGGCTTCCACGAAGGGAAAACGCTCCACCTCACCCAGGTGCAGCGACTTCATGCGCAGGATGACGCCCGCCAGCGAGCTGCGCAGAATCTCGGGGTCGGTGAACCGCGCCCGCCCGCTGAAGTCCTGCTCGTCATACAAGCGAATGCAAATACCGTTGGCCACACGACCGCACCGACCACTGCGCTGCTGCGCTGCCGCCTGGCTGATGGGCTCCACCAGGAGCTGCTCCACCTTGCTGCGGTAGCTGTAGCGCTTGACCCGTGCCGTCCCGCTGTCAATCACATACCGAATCCCCGGCACGGTGAGAGAGGTTTCGGCCACGTTGGTGGCCAGCACAATTCGACGACCGCTGTGGGAGTCAAAGACGCGGTCTTGCTCGGCCTGTGACAAGCGGGCAAACAGGGGCAGCACATCGGTGCCGCGCAAGGCCGGCTGGTGGCTCAGGTGTTGACGCAAGTGGTCCGCGGCCTCGCGGATCTCGCGTTCCCCCGGCAAAAACACCAGAATATCGCCTTGATCGCGGGGGTTGCGCCACAGCTCGTCCACCGCATCGGCAATCGCCTGGTCCAGCCCATAGTCACGGCTTTCTTCGAACGGTCGCCAGCGCATCTCCACCGGGTAGGTTCGACCCGAGACCATGATCACCGGCGCGGGCCCCGCGTCGGCGGCGAAATGACGGGCAAAGCGGTCCGCGTCGATGGTGGCCGAGGTGACGATGACCTTGAGGTCAGGCCGGCGGGGCAGTATCTGGCGCAAATAGCCCAGCAGAAAATCAATGTTGAGGCTGCGCTCGTGCGCCTCGTCAATGATCAGGGTGTCGTACGCCTGCAGCAGCGGGTCACCCTGGGTCTCGGCGAGCAAGATGCCGTCTGTCATCAGTTTGACCGACGCGTTGCGGCTCAAGCGATCATTGAAACGCACCTTGTAGCCCACCACCTCGCCCAGCGGCGTGTGCAGTTCGTCGGCGATGCGCTTGGCCACCGAGGTGGCGGCGATGCGTCGGGGCTGGGTATGGCCAATCAACCGGGGGCGTTCTCCCGGACGGGCATTGAGCTTGCCGCGCCCCAGGGCCAAGGCCATCTTGGGTAGCTGGGTGGTTTTGCCTGAACCCGTCTCGCCACACACGATGATGACCTGGTGCTGGGCCATGGCCGCCATGATTTCGTCTCGACGCGCCGAAACAGGCAAGGACTCGGGAAACTCGATCTTCAAGCCAGCACCGACCAGAGGGGGAACCTGAGGAACGTCCACAGGTGCCCCCAAAGACGGGGACTCGGGCTGTGGGGAACCGGCAACGGACTCAGGGGACGAGGACACAGGTGAAGCAGAGAATCAAAGGAATCAGCCCGGCCGCGGCCGCACGGCTCGCGTCTTGAGGGAGAATGAGTGATTATCCCTGCCCTCACGCCCACGCCCCACCCTGACTGCCTGTCGTTCGCCCAGAACCGCCACCATGTCCTCTGTTTTCAATTTCACCTTTGTCCCCTGGTTCCGGTCTGTTGCACCCTATATCCACATGCACCGAGGCAAGACCTTTGTGGTGGCGATTGCCGGTGAAGCCATCGCAGCGGGCAAGTTGCAACACCTGGCGCAGGACCTGGCCCTGATCCAGAGCATGGGCGTGAAGATTGTGCTGGTGCACGGGTTTCGTCCCCAGGTCAACGAGCAACTGCGGGCCAAGGGGCACGAACCGCAGTACTCGCACGGCATGCGCATCACCGACGAGGTGGCCCTGGACTGTGCGCAAGAGGCGGCCGGCCAGATCCGCTACGAAATCGAGGCCGCCTTCAGCCAGGGCTTGCCCAACACCCCGATGGCCGGGGCCACGGTGCGTGTGATCTCCGGCAACTTCATCACCGCACGCCCGGTGGGCATTGTGGATGGTGTGGATTTCCAGCATTCAGGCCTGGTACGCCGGGTCGACGTCATGGGCATTGCCCAAACCCTCAATGCCGGCTCGCTGGTGTTGCTCTCTCCCTTCGGGTTCTCACCCACGGGGGAAGCATTCAACCTCACCATGGAAGAAGTCGCCACCTCGGTCGCCACGGCCTTGCAGGCCGACAAGCTGATCTTTGTGACCGAAGTGCCCGGCATTCGCGTGCGGCCGCAGGAACCCGAGAGCGAGGACAACCCGATCGACACCGAATTGCCCCTGGATGTGGCGCGCAGCCTGTTGACCCAATTGCCCAACGCGCAACAGCCCACCGACATCGCGTTTTATCTGCAGCACTGTGTACGGGCCTGCGAGGCCGGGGTGGAACGCAGCCACATCTTGCCCTTTGCGGTGGATGGCGCCTTGCTGCTGGAAATTTACATGCACGATGGCATTGGCACCATGGTGGTGGACGAAAAACTGGAGAGCCTGCGCCAGGCCAGCCACGAGGACGTGGGCGGCATCCTGCAGCTCATCGAACCGTTTGAAAACGATGGCACGTTGGTCAAGCGCAGCCGCACCGAGATTGAGCGCGACATTGGCCAGTACACCGTGGTGGAACACGACGGCGTGATCTTCGCCTGCGCAGCGCTCTACCCCTACCCGGAAAACCGCACCGGTGAAATGGCGGCCCTCACCGTGTCGCCGCAATCTCAGGGCCAGGGCGATGGCGAGAAGGTCCTCAAGCGCATCGAGCATCAGGCCCGGGCCCAGGGCCTGGACAGCATCTTCGTGCTGACCACCCGCACCATGCACTGGTTTCTCAAGCGTGGCTTTGTGCCGGTGGACCTGGACTGGTTGCCCGAAGCACGCAAACGCAAATACAACGCCGACCGCGGCAGCAAAGTACTGGTCAAGAAGCTGGTTTAAACAAAGTTGGTACAGTCCAAGGCATTGACCACGGCCTGATCACCCCCAGGCCTGTTCCTCGCAACGATTTCAGGATTTATTCATGGCACGCACTGTTCAATGCATCAAGCTCGGCGTTGAGGCTGAAGGTCTGGACTTTCCCCCCTACCCGGGCGAACTCGGCAAGCGGATTTGGCAACAGGTGAGCAAGGAGGCCTGGGCCGAGTGGATGCGCCAGCAAACCATGCTGGTCAATGAAAACCGCCTGAATCTGGCAGACCAGCGCGCACGCCAGTACCTGGCACGCCAGATGGAAAAGCATTTCTTCGGCGAAGGCGCCGATGTCGCACAAGGCTTTGTCCCCCCCACCCCCTGAACCCACTGTGGCCTGGGACGCGCAGGGCACGCCGCGCAGTCCCCGCTTTGGCGACATTTACCGCCACCACGGCTTGAGCGGCCTGGGTGGTCTGGCCCAAAGCCGACACGTTTTCTTGGACGGCTGTGAGCTGCTGGGTCCCCAGGCCCTGTGGCAGGACCGCCCGCACTGGTCCGTGCTGGAAACCGGGTTTGGTCTGGGTCTGAATTTCCTCGCCACCTGGGCCGCCTGGCGCGCCGATCCCAGACGACCGCGTCTGCTGCATTTCATGTCCGTTGAGGCCTATCCGGTCACGGCAGAGGATCTGCTGCGCAGTGCCGCGCCCTGGCCGGAGCTCCTGCCCTTGGCGCAGTCCCTGGCAGGGCAATGGTGGGGCATGGTGGAGGGTGTCCATCGGCTTTGTCTGGACGACGGACACGTGCTGCTCACGCTGGGCATTGGCCCTGCCTCGCAGCGGCTGCCCGACCTGACAGGTGCAGCGGACAGCGTCTTTCTGGATGGGTTTACTCCTGCGGTGAACCCCGAGATGTGGTCATCGCCGGTGTTGTCACAGGTGGCTGACCATTGTCATGCCGACACACGGTTGGCCACCTGGTGCGTGGCACGCTCCGTACGCGAGACGATGGGCCAACTGGGCTTTGAGGTGGAGCGGGTGAAAGGTCTGTTGCCCAAGCGGGAGGCCTTGAAGGCCCGCTACCGGCCTGCCCACTTGACGCGTCTACCGTCACCCTCTGACGCGCAGGCCAGCCGTGCGTCTAGACCTCAGCGCTGCGCCATTGTCGGTGCAGGCCTGGCGGGCGCTGCCGTGGCGCATGCCCTGGCACAGCGAGGCTGGACGGTGGAGGTGTTCGAAGCCGGTCCCACCGCCTGTTCCGGTGCCTCGGGCTTGCCCGCCGGGCTTTGTGCGCCGCATGTCTCCCAGGACGATTCCGGGCTGTCCCGCCTCACCCGCGCCGGGGTGCGCGCCACCACCGACCTGGCCCGGCGACTGCTGCGTGAGGGGCAAGACTACGGCGCCACGGGCGTTTTGGAGCGCCGGCTGTCACGCAAAACCCGCAAAGCGCGTCTGCCGGATGACTGGCCCTTGGCTGCGCATGCCTGGAGCCGTGAGGCCACCGACGACGAATGCGCCCGCAGCTTTGCGCACACCCGCCTGCCCGACGACGAGCCCCGACCCTTGTGGCATGCGAGCGGCTTGTGGCTCAAACCAGCGCGATTGGTCGAGGCCCAGCTGAACCACCCCGCCATTCGCCTGCATGTGTCTTGCGCGGTTCGACGCATCCACCTCGACGAGCCAAGCCCCGGTCAGCAAGACGAGCCGGCACCGCGGTGGCGGCTGCTGCTGGACGGCCACACCGCAGGCCCCTTTGACCATGTCGTGGTGTGCGCCGGTCCGGCGGCTCGCGAGCTGCTTGAGCCCCTGTTGCCCGCCAACCGAGTCCCCGTCCTGACCCCTGTCAGAGGTCAACTCAGCTGGGGGCGGGTGGACGCGGGCTTGCAGTCGGTGTTGCCCGCCAGCCCGGTGAATGGCGACGGCAGCTTTCTGGGGTCTGTGCCGGACCCGGGCGGGGCCCTGTGGATGGCGGGATCGAGCTTTGACCGGCAGCGAGCCAGCGCGGTGATCGATCCCGAGGACCATCTGGAGAACCTCACCCGATTGCAAGGCTTGTTGCCCGATGTGGCAGCGCAGCTCTTGCCCAGACTCGCCCAGGGGGGTGTTCACGCCTGGGCCTCGGTGCGGTGCACCACCCCGGACCGCCTGCCTCGGGTTGGCCCCCCCTTGCCCGAGGAGTTACCGGGTTTGCAGGTGTTGACCGGTCTGGGCGCCCGGGGCTTGACCCTGAGTGTGTTGTGTGCCGAGTGGCTGGCCGCGCAGCTGTGCCAGGAACCCTCGCCCATTGAACCCGAGTTGTCTGCCCGGTTGGCCGCCAACCGTCCGTGACCCCATCTTTATTCCCAATCGGAATATAGGCAGAACTAAAAAATCGTTTGGGTTCTTAAGCGTGAACACTACAGTTCACCCCCATGCTTGAAATCGCGTTCATTTGAACGTCCCGAGGGTCGGTGGGACCGGCCCATCCCCCCTCTCACAGGTTGCCGCCTGACCAACAGCCAACTCGCTCAGATCTGACATGTACGCCTACAACGAATTCGACCGTCAATTCCTGCGCGAGCGCAATGCGCAGTTTCGTGACCAGCTCAACCGGCACCTGGCTGGCGAGTTGGGAGGCGACGAGTTCAAACCCCTGCGTCTGCAAAACGGCTGGTATGTACAACGCTACGCGCCCATGCTGCGCGTGGCCGTGCCTTATGGCGAGATCTCCTCCCGGCAGTTGCGCGTGATCGCCCGCATTGCGCGCGAGTACGACCAACCTGACGCCGCCTTGTTCGAGCGCGCCCAGCAGACGCAACAGCAGATCGGCGGCATCCAGGCGCCGCCGCTGGTGAAGGGCGTGGCCCACTTCACCACCCGCCACAACATCCAGTTCAACTGGATTCCCCTGGCCCGCAGTGCCGATGTGATGGACCTGCTCGCCACCGTGGACATGCACGGCATCCAGACCAGTGGCAACTGCATTCGCAACATCACCACCGACGAATTGGCGGGTGTGGCACCTGACGAGATCGCAGATCCCCGTCCCTTTGCGGAAATCATCCGCCAGTGGAGCACCCTGCATCCCGAGTTTGCCTTTTTGCCGCGCAAGTTCAAAATTGCCATCACCGGCGCCCAGGAAGACCGTGCCGCCACCGCCTGGCATGACGTGGGGCTGCACCTGGTCCGCCAAGCGGACCACCCGTTGGGGTTTCGCGTGCTGGTGGGCGGTGGCATGGGGCGCACCCCCATCACCGGCACCGTGGTGCGAGAGTTTCTCCCCTGGTATGACATCCTGAATTACCTCGAAGCGGTGGTGCGTGTCTACAACCGCTGGGGCCGGCGCGACAACGCCTACAAGGCGCGCATCAAGATTCTGGTGAAGGCCGAGGGGCAGCGCTATATCGACGAGGTGGAAGACGAATTTCGCCGTATCGTCGAGCAAGACGGCGCGCCGCACCGCATCAGCGACACCGTGCTGGCGCAACACAGCGCGCACTTTGTGCCGCCCACGCAGACCTGCAACCGCACCGACGCTGATGAAAAAGTGGCCCGCATCCTGCGCGCTGCAGCCGAGGACGATGTGGAGTTTGGCCGTTGGCTCCACACCAACGTCACCGCACACCGCAACCCCGATTACCGGGCCGTCACGCTGTCGTTCAAACGCATGGGGCAGGCGCCCGGCGACGCCACCGCCGACCAGCTGGACGCGGCCGCTGACCTGGCCGAGCAGTTCTCCGCTGGGGAGTTGCGCATCACCCATGAACAAAACCTGGTGCTGCCCTGGGTGCGGTGCGACCAGCTGCCCGAACTCTGGCGCGCTGCCCGCAAGATGGGCGTGGCGCGTCCCAACATCGGGCTGGTGTCGGACATCATCGCCTGCCCGGGTGGTGACTACTGCGACCTGGCCAACGCCCGCTCGCTGCCGCTGGCGGCGGCCATTCTCGAGCGCTACCAGGACCTGGACGAGCTCAACGACCTGGGCGAGATTGACCTGCACATCAGTGGTTGCATCAACTCCTGCGGACACCACCACAGCGGCCACATCGGCATTCTGGGCGTCGACAAGGACGGTCAGGAGTGGTACCAGGTGACGCTGGGCGGCTCGGACGGCAGCCACTTGAGCGGCCCGGCACGCGCGGGCAAGGTGGTGGGCCCCTCGTTTGCAGCCGCTGAGGTGCTGGGCGTCATCGAGGCTGTTCTGGACGCCTATGTGGCCCAACGCCAGGACGGCGAGACCTTCCAGCAAACGCTCAACCGCGTGGGCTTTGACACCTTCAAGACCGCCGCCAACCAGGCCCGTCTGCAACCCATCACACACGCCTGAACCATGGAACTCCTGCTCGCCCCCCCCACCAGGACAGACGCCGCGCCCGCGCCTGGCGTGCTCCGTCTGGCCAATGACGT
>JACCDJ010811545.1_pt1 | contig 24295 bp, 28 predicted proteins | sample 7444481 | NCBI WGS metagenome assembly JACCDJ01 (sample SAMN15323435, study PRJNA562643) | freshwater metagenome | isolation source: river surface water | place: USA:Blue River Watershed | collected 2017-08-15 | reverse complement strand
GATACACCACCACAAAGAAGGCGGAGGCGCCAGTGGAGTGCATGTAACGAATCAGCCAGCCCCAAGGCACATCGCGCATGATGTATTCCACCGAGGCAAATGCCAAGGCAGCATCAGGCTTGTAGTGCATGACCAGAAAGATACCGGTCACGATCTGGATCACCAGCACCAGCAAAGCCAGCGAGCCGAAGAAATACCAGAAGTTGAAGTTCTTGGGTGCGTAGTACTCGGAGAGGTGCTCTTTGTACAGCTTGCTGGCGGGAAAACGGTTGTCAACCCAGTTGAGCAGCTTTTCGCCAGCCGAGGCGTTGGGAGAGATGTCTTTGAATTCAGCCATGGTGCGTCCTCGTCCGGTCAGGCTTTCTTGTCTTCACCGATGAGCAATCGGGTGTCAGACAGGTACATGTGCGGGGGCACCTCGAGGTTGTCGGGGGCCGGCTTGTTCTTGAACACGCGTCCGGCCATGTCGAAGGTGGAACCGTGGCAGGGGCACAGGAAGCCACCTTGCCAGTCGTCGGGCAACGAGGGCTGTGCGCCGGTCTGGAATTTGTCGGAAGGCGAGCAGCCCAGGTGCGAGCAGATACCCACGCCGACAAACACCTCGGGTTTGATGGAACGGGCCTGGTTACGGGCGTAGGCCGGGGTGAGGTCGCTGGGGTTGCGCTCGGACTTGGGATCAGCCAACTGGCCCTCGGTCTTCTTGAGCGACTCGAGCTGCTCGGGGGTGCGCTTGACGATCCACACCGGCTTGCCGCGCCATTCGACGGTCAGCTTCTCGCCGGGTTTGAGGGCGGAGATGTCCACCTCGACAGCGGCGCCGGCGGCTTTGGCACGCTCGGACGGCTGGAAAGTACTGACGAAGGGCACGGCAACGGCCACTCCGCCTGCGGCACCGGCGCAGGTGGACGCGATGAGCCACGTCCGTTTGCTGGTGTCTACTGCGTTATCGCTCATGGAAGTCCTCAGAGAAACGACATTTCAGGGTCAACCCGAGATTGTAGCGGAGCTGTCAAGGTGTACTTGGCTTGAAACTGACAACACCTGACAGCGTCCGGGCCATTCGCACCGCCTGGATCAGGCTGGTGGGGTCAGCGCGTCCCGTGCCGGCCAGATCAAAGGCCGTGCCGTGGTCGGGGCTGGTGCGTACCAGGGGCAGACCGAGGGTGACATTCACGCCCCGCTCCACCCCCAGGTACTTGACCGGGATCAAGCCCTGGTCGTGGTACATGGCCACCACCGCATCGAACTCTCCCGGCTGGTCGGGGGTGTGGCGGGCACGCATGAACACGGTGTCGGGCGCATACGGGCCACTGGCCAGAATGCCCTGGGCCTGGGCAGCTTTCACGGCTGGCGCAATGGTGTCTTGCTCCTCTCGCCCCATCAGGCCGCCTTCGCCGGCGTGCGGGTTCAACCCGGCCACGGCCACGCGCGGGGCGCGACCCAGCAGACGGCTCAGGCTGTCATGGGTGATATGCAAGGTTTCCAAGACCTGTTGGTAAGTGACCGCTTCGATGGCATCCCTCAAAGAAACGTGGATGCTGACCAGTACCGTGCGCAATTCGTCGTTGGCCAACATCATGCGCACCGGCAGCTCTGCCAGCGTGCACCCTCGGTGCGCGGCAGCCTCGGCCTGCAGCAACTCGGTGTGGCCGGGATAGGGCACCCCCGCAGCCGCCAGGGCCTGCTTGTGCACGGGTGCGGTCACCACGGCCGCCACCTCCCCGCGCAGTGCAGCTCGGGCCGCCCAGATCACGGCGTCGGCGGCAGAGCGCCCCCCCGCAGCGGTGATCTGGCCCGGGGCCACGCAGCCCGAGCCTGTGGCCCCCACTTGCCACACGGGCATCACGTCAGGGGCACAGGTGCGGGCTTGCGCCAGGGAGGTCACCCCCTCGACCCGCCAGGACGCCAGCCCCTGCGCACCCGGCTGGGTGGCGACCCAAGCCTGCGCACGCGCCATGACCGCCACATCGCCCACCACCAGGCACCCGCGCATCAGCGTCGGTTCGCGTGCAAAGGCCTGCCAGATGATTTCGGGGCCGATGCCCGCGGGCTCGCCCTGGGTGAGCGCCAGGAGAGAACTTGCGGGCGTGTGCGTCATCGCCTACCCTCTCAAGCCGGGTTGTCGATGTCGATGAACTCGTGACGCAAGCCGAACTCGGCCGCCAGGTGCGCGCCCACAGCCGCGGCACCGCCCCGCTCGGTGGCGTGATGACCACAGGCCAGGAAGGCCACGCCTGTCTCGCGCGCCAGGTGCGCCTGGGGCTCGGAGATTTCGCCGGTGATGAAGGCGTCCGCACCCGCTGCGATGGCCGCCTCGAAATAGCCTTGCGCACCGCCAGAACACCAGGCAATGCGCCGCAGGACACGACCGCGGGCGCCCGCCACCACGACCGGGGTGCGACCCAGCGCCTGGGCCACACGCTGGGCCAGCGCTGACGCATCGGTCACGGGCTCGCTGGCGCAGCCCATCAAGCCCAGTGACTGCTCGCCAAAGCTGCCATCGGCGGTGAGCCCCAGGCGCTGACCCAGTTGCGCGTTGTTGCCAAGCGTCGCGTGCGCGTCCAGCGGCAAGTGGTAGGCGATGAGGTTGATGTCATGGGCCAGCAAACGGGCCAGTCGCTGGCGCATCCAGCCGGTCACCGTGCCGTCCTGGCCACGCCAGAACAACCCATGGTGAACGAACAGGGCATCGGCTTTCAGCTCGATGGCGCGATCGATCAGGGCCAGGCTGGCGGTCACACCGCTCACCAGGGTGCGGATCTCTTCCCGCCCCTCCACTTGGAGACCATTGGGGCCGTAGTCGCGAAAGCGCTCCGGTTGCAGCAGGGTGTGACAGGTGTCGACCAGGACTTGTCGGGTGACCATGGGCAGCTCTGTTATCGCGGTGCAGCACTCGGCTTGGGCCGCTGCACCGGGGTGATGGAGAGGGTGAGTTTGTCCTTGCGGCGCAACACCACCACCGAGGCGCGCTGCGCGGGTTTGAGGGCGGCCACACGGCTGAGGAGTTGCTCGACGGAGTTCACCGGGTGATCGCCCACCTGCAGCAGCAAATCACCCGGACGGATGCCTGCGTTGAACGCGGGGCCGCCTTGCAGCACACCCGTGATCACCACGCCCTGGGTGACCGGCAGCCCAAAGGTCTCGGCCAGCTCGGGGGTGAGCGGGTTGGGCTCCACGCCAATCCAGCCTCGCGTGACCTGCCCGTCGCGCACCAGGCTGTCGAGCACCTGGCGTGCCGTGGACACGGGAATGGCAAACCCGATACCCAGATTGCCGCCCGAGCGCGAATAGATGGCCGTGTTGATGCCCAGCAGGTGGCCCTGCACGTCCACCAGGGCGCCGCCGGAGTTGCCTGGGTTGATGGCCGCGTCGGTCTGGATGAAGTTCTCGAAGGTGTTGATGCCCAGTTGGCTGCGCCCCAAGGCTGACACGATGCCACTCGTCACCGTTTTGCCCACGCCAAAGGGGTTGCCAATGGCCAGCACCTGATCACCCACCTGGATGTTTTCGGGTGCCGCCCACACGATCACCGGCAAACGATCGAGCTGAATCTTCAGCACCGCCAGGTCGGTTTCCGGGTCGGCCCCGATCAACTTGGCACGGGCGCGACGGCTGTCATCAAGCACCACCTCGATCTCATCGGCACCTTCGATGACGTGGTTGTTGGTGAGGATGTACCCCTCAGGGCTGACGATCACCCCGCTGCCCAGGCCGGCTTGCGGCCCCTCTTCGCCATCGCCAAAGAAAAAGCGGAACCAGGGATCACTTTGGTGGGGGTGGCGCTCGGGCAAGCGCGAGGTGTTGATGCTCACCACCGCGGGCGCGGCCACTCGGGCAGCTGGGCTCAGGCTGCCCGCGGCGACCGAACCTGCAGGCAGTGGCGGGGCTTGCAGCAGGTTCAAGGAGGCGCGCGGCGAATACTGCAGCCACTCGGGCTTGAGCGTGACCAGCACAAACCAGATCGCCACCAGCACTGTGACCACCTGAGCGAACAGGAGCCACAGCCGCTTCATGGTTGCCCTTGAGAGGAGGACGTGGATGAAGGCGGGGCAGATGTCGAGGAGCCCGTCAAGGCGTCGCTGGCATCGGATGCAGGCGCTGGCGTCAGGGGCGAAGATGCCGCGTCACCGGCAGTGGTCACCGGGTCTGGTTCAGCCGGTGCCTGGGTATGGCGGATGAACAACTGGGCAGCCCAGATACCCAACTCATAGAGCAGGCACATGGGAATGGCCAGCGCCAGTTGCGAGACCACATCGGGAGGCGTCACCACGGCCGCGATGATGAAGGCCAGCACCACGAAATAGGAGCGAAAGCCCTTGAGCTTCTCGATCGACACCATGCCCAGACGCGCCAGCACCACCACCACGATGGGGACCTCGAAAGCCAGGCCAAAAGCCAGGAACATGCTGAGCACAAAGCCCAGATAGGCCTCGATGTCCGGTGCCGCCGTGATGCTTTTGGGCGCAAAGCTCTGGATGAACTGAAACACCTGACCGAACACGAAAAAATAACAGAACGCCACCCCGATGAAAAACAGCAGGGTGCTGGAGATCACCAGCGGCAGCACCAGTTTTTTCTCATGCGCATACAGCCCCGGTGCAACAAAGGCCCAGACCTGGTAGAGGACCACGGGCAGGGCGATCAAGAAGGCCGACATCAGGAGAATCTTCAGCGGCACCATGAAGGGCGAGATGACCGAGGTGGCAATCAGGGTGGCCCCCACCGGCAGGTGGGCCACCAAAGGCGCTGCCAGCAAGTCGTACAAGGGTCCTGGGCCCGGGTACAGGGCCAGACCAGCGCCCGCGATGGCAATCGCGATAAAGGCTTTGACCAGCCGGTCGCGCAGCTCGATCAGGTGCTGCACAAAGGGGTGTTCGGTGCCGGCGAGTTCGTCTTCCGGGGAGGGTTTGCTATCGGACATGGTGACTCAAGCCTGCCCACCGCCAACGCCCGAGCGTGGGCGAAAACGCGCCACACGCGCGGCGCCTGACAATGCACGGGTGCGCACGCCGTGGCGGGCCTTGTACCAACTGGGGGTGGCCCCGCGCTTGAGGCGCCACTTCTTGCCAGGGTTCTTGTAATCGGGAACCGGTGTGGACAAGGGCTCGTAGGAGGAGGACTCCAGCCCCGCCGTGGTGGCTGCCCAGTCTTTTTCGAAGTCGGTGGCCGCTGTCTGCACCGACTGTTCAACGTCACGGGCAGCCGTCTCGACGTTGTCTTTCATCTTGCGCAGTTCTTCCAGGTCGATCGAGCGGTTCACCTCGGCCTTGACGTCGGCCACATAGCGCTGCGCCTTGCCCAGCAAGGCCCCCACCGTGCGGGCCACGCGTGGCAACTTCTCGGGACCAATGACGATGAGCGCCACCACACCGATGAGCGCCATCTTGGAAATACCGAGATCGATCATAAGAAAAGCCGCATCAGGCTGTCAAAGCCGGCACGGCAGCTGTGTTCAGGGCTTGGTCCGGGCCTCGACGTCGATGGTGTTGCCATCGGTCTTGGCCGCGCCTGCCACTTGCTGGGTGGCGGTCGGTGCAGCGGGCTTGTCCTCGGCAGGGGCCGTGCCCTCTTTCATGCCGTCCTTGAAACCTTTGACGGCGCCGCCCAGGTCAGAGCCAATGTTCTTCAGCTTTTTGGTGCCAAACACCAGCACGATGATCAACAGCACAATCAACCAGTGCCAGATCGAAAAAGAACCCATGACATCACTCCTCTAAGTCGAAGGAGCATTGTAGTGTCCGCGCATCACCACTGGGTGCGCTGGGACATGGAAATCACCCCCGCAACCAGGGTCGAGGCCCACCCATGACGTGGAAATGCAGGTGGTGCACCTCCTGGCCGCCCTCTTTGCCGGTGTTGGTCACCAGCCGGAACCCCCCGTCGGGGTAGGCGCGAGCCCCCTCTTGCAGGGCCAACTGGGGCGCCAGGGTCATGATGCGGCCCATGAGCGACTGGTGCTGGGGCTCCAGATGGGCCAGCGACACAATGTGCAGCTTGGGGATGATCAGAAAATGCACCGGCGCCCACGGGTTGATGTCATGGAAGGCATAAACCTCGTCGTCCTCAAATACTTTGCGCGAGGGAATCGCGCCGGCAACGATCTTGCAGAAAATGCAGTTAGGGTCTTGGCTCATGGGGTCACTCACCTGTGGCTTCACGCGCCTGGGCTTTGCGCAGGGCTTTTTCTTCCAATCCGCTCAGGCCTTCTCGGCGGGCCAGTTCGTTCACCACATCGGCGGGCGAGAGACCGTAGTGCGCCAGGGCGATCATGCTGTGGAACCACAAGTCGGCCACTTCGTACACCAGCTTGGCAGGGTCACCGCCGTGGTCCACATCCTTGGCGGCCATGACGGTTTCGGTGGCTTCCTCGCCAATCTTCTTCAAAAAGGCATCGGGGCCCTTGTGCAACAGGCGGGCCACGTAGCTTTTCTCGGGGTCGCCACCGTTGGCCGGTTTGCGGCTTTCCACCACGGCGGCCAAGCGATCAAGGATGTCCTGGTTGGGCATGGGTTTCACTTGTAAATCGATTCAGGGTCTTTGAGGACCGGGTCCACCGCCTGCCACTGCCCGGCGTCCAGGCGCTGGTAAAAACAGCTGTGGCGACCGGTGTGACAGGCAATGCCGGGCTCATGCCCCCGTTGGGTGACCTTCAACAACACCACGTCATTGTCGCAGTCGAGGCGGATGTCGTGCACCTCTTGCACATGGCCGGATTCCTCGCCCTTGAACCAGAGCTTGCTGCGGGAACGGCTGAAGTACACCGCCCGCTTGAGCTCGGCGGTTTTGAGCAAGGCCTCGCGGTTCATCCAGGCAAACATGAGCACGTCGCCCGTGGCGGCCTCCTGGGCAATCACGGGCACCAGGCCCTGAGCATCCCAACGGATGGCGTCAAGCCAGTCAGCGTTCAGCGGGGTCGGTGGGGCAGTCATGGTGGGATTGTGCTTGAAATCGACGGTCCAGCGGACCAGGCTCGGCCGCACGACAGCAGGGTCAGCGGCGTACCGCAATGCCCCGATGCGCCATGTGGTCCTTGGCCTGTCCGATGGTGTATTCACCGTAGTGGAAGATGCTGGCCGCCAGCACCGCGTCGGCACCGCCGAGTTGAATGCCATCGGCCAGATGGTCCAGGGTGCCCACGCCGCCGGAGGCAATCACCGGCACCGGCACGGCCTCGGTGACCGCTCGCGTGAGCGCCAGGTCAAACCCGGACTTGGTGCCATCGCGGTCCATGCTGGTGAGCAGAATCTCGCCCGCCCCCAGGTCGGCCATGCGGCGCGCCCATTGCACCGCGTCCAAGCCCACATTGCGACGGCCCCCGTGGCTGAACACGTCCCAGCCCGGCCCCATGGGGCGACCGTCGGCATCCAGGCGTTGTTCTTCCTCGGGGGTGCGACGCTTCGCGTCAATGGCCACCACGATGCACTGGGAGCCGTATTTGTCAGACGCATCTCGGATCACCTGCGGGTTGGCAATGGCCGCCGAGTTGAAACTGGTTTTGTCTGCGCCGGCATTGAGCAAGCGGCGCACGTCTTCGACCGCGCGCACACCCCCGCCCACGGTGAGGGGGATGAACACCTGCGAGGCCACTGCTTCGATGATGTGCAGGATGACGTCGCGCTCATCGCTGGTGGCGGTGATGTCCAGAAAGGTGAGTTCGTCTGCGCCCTGTTCGTTGTAGCGCGCGGCAATTTCCACCGGGTCGCCGGCATCGCGCAACTCGACAAAGTTGACGCCTTTGACGACCCGTCCGCCCGTCACGTCCAGGCAGGGAATGATGCGCTTGGCCAGCATGAATCAGGCGCCGAGGTCGCCGAGTTCGTCGGCTCGGGCCTGGGCCTGCTCGAAATCCAGGTCGCCCGAGTAGATGGCACGACCGCAGATCACGCCCTCAACGCCCTCTTCCTCCACCGCGCACAGTTGCTCGATATCGACCATGTTGGACAGGCCGCCCGACGCAATCACCGGGATGGTGAGTGCTTGCGCCAGGCGCACCGTGGCCTCGATGTTGATGCCCGACAGCATGCCGTCACGTCCGATGTCGGTGTAGATGATGGACTCGACGCCGTAGTCCTCGAATTTCTTGGCCAGGTCGACCACCTCGTGCCCGGTCAGCTTGCTCCAACCGTCGGTGGCCACCTTGCCGTCCTTGGCATCCAGGCCGACGATGATGTGGCCGCCAAACGCGCTGCAGGCGTCTTTCAGAAAACCCGGGTTTTTGACAGCGGCCGTGCCAATGATCACGTAGCTGATCCCGTTGTCGATGTAACGCTCGATGGTGTCGAGGTCACGGATGCCGCCGCCGAGCTGCACCGGGATGTCGTCGCCCACCGCCTTGAGAATGGCACGGATGGCGCTGTCGTTTTGCGGTTTGCCGGCGAAGGCGCCATTCAGGTCGACCAGATGCAGCCGACGAGCCCCCTTGTTCACCCAGTTGAGGGCCATGTCGGCGGGGTTGTCGCTGAAGGTGGTGGCCTGGTCCATGTCGCCTTGCTTGAGGCGAACACAACGGCCGTCTTTCAGATCGATCGCGGGAATGAGCAGCATGGGAGAGTCAACGCAGCAAAGCTGGGAAAAGTGGTCAAGTCGAATAAAACGGGGGCAACGGTATCAGGGCTTCCAGGCCAGGAAGTTGCGGTACAGGGCGAGGCCACAGTCGGCACTTTTTTCGGGGTGAAACTGAGTAGCAAAAATATTATCGCGTGCCAGCGCGGAGGTAAAGCGTCCGCCGTAGTCCGTCTCACCCGCAGTGTGGCGCGCATCGGACGGTTTGGCAAAGTAGCTGTGCACAAAATAGAAGTGGCTGCCGTCCGGCACCCCGGCCCAGACCGGGTGGGGCCGGGTCTGCCAGACCTGATTCCAGCCCATTTGCGGCACTTTGTAGCGGCTGCCGTCCGGTTGAAGCTGGCCTTGCAACTCAAACCGCAGCACCTCGCCGGGCATCAGGCCCAGGCTGGCCGTGCCGCCATTGCCGCCCTCGGCACTGTGCTCGAGCAGCATCTGCATGCCCACGCACACGCCAAAAAGCGGCTTGGTGGCGGCGGCCTCCAGCACCACCTGCAGCAGGCCGGAATCGCGCAACTCGCGCATGCAGTCCCGCATGGCGCCCTGACCGGGCAACACGACTCGCTCGGCGGACCGCACCTGGTCGGGGTCGGCCGTGATGACCACCTCCAGCCCAGTGCCCTGGGCCGCGTGCAGGACGGCCTGCGCCACCGAGCGCAGGTTGCCCATGCCGTAATCAATGACCGCCACTGTGCTCATGAACGTCTTACAGGCTGCCCTTGGTGGACGGGATGGTGCCCGCCGCGCGCGGGTCAATCTCGAGCGCTGCGCGCAGGGCGCGGGCAAAGGCCTTGAAGACCGTCTCCGCCTGGTGGTGGGCGTTTTCACCGCGCAGGTTGTCGATGTGCAGGGTGACAAAGGCGTGGTTCACAAAGCCCTGGAAAAACTCGAAAGCCAGCTGCGAGTCGAAGGTGCCGATCATGCCGCTCTTGAACGGCACGTGCATGACCAGGCCAGGACGGCCGGAAAAATCCACCACCACGCGGCTCAGGGCTTCATCCAGCGGCACATAGGCGTGGCCGTAGCGGCGCAGCCCCTTCTTGTCGCCCACGGCCTGGGCCACTGCCTGGCCCAGGGTGATGCCCACGTCCTCGACCGTGTGGTGGCCATCGATGTGCAAGTCGCCGTCGGCCTGGATGTCCAGGTCGATCAGGCCGTGGCGGGCGATCTGGTCGAGCATGTGGTCAAAAAAACCGATGCCGGTGTTGACCTTGCATTGACCCGTGCCATCGAGGTTGAGTTGCACCCGGATACGGGTTTCGGCGGTTTGGCGGCTGACGTCGGCGGTGCGTGCGTTCATGGTGGGGTTTCGCGGGTCTATCGGTTCTGGCGGCAGGGTTCAGTCGGCTGAGTTTAGGCAGTTGAAGACCCCAGTGGATCAGGCTGGTACGGCCTCTGTCAAGGCCGCCATCAGGCGTTGGTTCTCGTCGGGGGTGCCCACTGTCAGGCGCAGGCAACCCGCCAGCAAGGGGTGCATGGCTGACACGTTCTTCACCAGCACACCGCGAGCCTTGAGCCCGTTGAACACCCGAGCGGCGGTGTCGTGAGGCGCTTCGCCCGGTGCGCTCAGCCGCACCAGCAGCATATTGGCTTCGCTGGGAAACGGCGTGGCCCCAGGCAAGGCGTTCAGTTGCTGTTGCAACCAGGCACGCTGGTCGCGCAGTTCACGGGCCTGCAGAGCGAACACCTCGGCGTGCTCCAAGGCGAACAACGCGCACTCGGCATTGAGCACGCTCACGTTGTAGGGGGGGCGCACCTTGTCCACCTCGGCCACCAGCGCGGCCGGGCCCATCATGTAACCCAGGCGAATGCCCGCCAGGCCGAATTTGGACAGCGTGCGCATCAAGAGCACGTGGGCGTTCGCCGCAGGATCGCGTCGGATCTCGTCCAGCCAGGTACGGCTGGAAAACGGTTGGTAGGCCTCGTCCATGACCACCAGACCGCCATACGCCGAAACCTGGGCAATGAGTCGGCGAATGACGTCAGCATCCCACAGGTTGGCGGTGGGGTTGTTGGGATAGGCCAGGTACACCACGGCCGGCTGATGCTGGGCAATGGCCGCTCGCATGGCCACCTCATCGAGCTCAAACGTGGCGGTCAAGGGCACACCGATGAACGACAAGCCTTGCAACTTGGCACCCATGGCGTACATGACAAAACCCGGCTCGGGCGCCAGGATGCTGGCACCCGGCACATCACAGGCCATGGCCAGCAGGGAGATCAGTTCATCCGACCCATTGCCCAGCATGAGTTGGTACCCTGCCGGCAAGTCGACATAGGCCGCCAGGGCTTGTTTGAGGTCATCGATGCGTGGCCCCGGATAGCGGTTGATCGCCACCGCACCCAGACGACGGCCCAGCTCGGCCTGCAGCGTTGCAGGCAGGGTGTACGGGTTCTCCATCGCGTCGAGCTTCAAGTAGCCGGCGGAGGGCTGAACGGCGTACGCGTGCATGGACTGCACGTCGGGGCGGAGGAATCGAAAGGGCTGGCTCATGAACAAGGGCTCTCAGCAGTCATCATACCCAGCGCTCAACGCGGCTTGAGGCGCATTTCGGCGGCACGCGCGTGTGCTTGCAGGCCCACGCCGTGGGCCAGCACCGAGGCGATCTGCCCCAGGGTCTGCGCACCAGCCTCACTCACCTCGATCAGGCTGCTGCGTTTTTGGAAATCGTAGACCCCCAGCGGCGAGCTGAAGCGCGCCGTGCCCGAGGTGGGCAACACGTGGTTGGGGCCAGCACAGTAGTCGCCCAGCGACTCGCTGGTGAAGGCCCCCAGGAAGATGGCGCCCGCGTGGCGCAACAGGGGCTCCCAGCGGTGCGGCTCGGCGCTGGAGACTTCCAGGTGCTCCGGCGCGATGCGGTTGCTGATCTCGCACGCCTCTTCCATGCTGCGGGTGTGGATGAGTGCACCGCGCCCCTGCAAGGAGGCGCTGATGATGTCGCGCCGCGGCATCTCCGGCAGCAACCGGTCGATGGCGGCCTGCACCTGCGCGATATAGGCCGCATCGGGGCACAACAGAATGCTCTGCGCCAGCTCGTCGTGCTCGGCCTGGCTGAACAAATCCATGGCCACCCAGTCGGGCGGTGTGCTGCCATCCGCCAGCACCAGGATTTCGCTCGGACCGGCAATCATGTCGATGCCCACCGTGCCGAACACACGCCGCTTGGCAGCAGCGACATACGCGTTACCCGGGCCGGTGATCTTGTCCACACGCGGAATGCTGGCGGTGCCGTACGCCAGGGCGGCCACCGCCTGCGCGCCGCCAATGGTGAAGGCGCGCGTGACGCCAGCCACGTGTGCGGCGGCCAGGACCAACTCGTTGCGCTCACCCCGGGAGGCCGAGGCAGTGCCCGTTCCACCGGTGGCCACACTGCCACGCACGGGCGTGGGCACCACCATGATGATCTCGGCCACGCCCGCCACATGGGCGGGAATGGCATTCATCAGAATGCTGGACGGGTAAGCGGCCTTGCCGCCGGGCACATAGATGCCCACCCGGTCTAGCGGCGTGACCTTCTGGCCCAGCAAGCTGCCGTCCTCGTCGCGAAAACTCCAACTCTCGCCACTCGCCTGCTTTTGCGCCTCGTGGTAGCGGCGCACGCGCGCGGCGGCGGCCTGGAGGGCGTGACGTTGCTCAGGGGGCAGACCGTCAAAGGCACGGCGCAGTTCATCCGCCCCCAGCTCCAGCTCGGCCATGCGCTCGACAGCCAGTCCGTCAAAGCGACGGGTGAAATCGAGCACGGCCTCGTCACCACGCTCGCGTACAGCGGCCAGGATGTCGGCCACGCGCTGTTCGATGCCCTCGTCGGTCTCCGCGGACCAATGCAGACGCTTTTGAAAATCAGCGTCAAAGGTCGGCGAGGCGGTGGAGAGTTGAAGCACGGAGGGCATGGTGAGAACCGTTCAGAAAAACCTCAGGCGGCGCGGGCCGCCGTCGCCTTCGCAAAGGCATCGATCAGGCGACGCAAGGGCGCCTGCTTGAGTTTGAGCGCGGCCTGGTTGACCACCAGGCGCGAGCTGATGTCCATGATGCGCTCAACCTCGATCAGGTCGTTGGCCTTGAGCGTGCTGCCGGTGGACACCAGGTCGACGATGGCATCGGCCAGGCCGGTCAACGGGGCGAGCTCCATGCTGCCATACAGCTTCACCAGGTCGACATGCACCCCCTTGGTGGCGAAGAAGTCACGGGCAATGCTGACATACTTGGTGGCGACTTTCAGGCGCGAGCCTTGACGCACCACACCAGCGTAATCGAAGTCTTTGGGCACCGCAACGCTCATGCGGCAGCGGGCAATACGCAAATCGAGCGGCTGGTACAAGCCTTGGCCGCCATGCTCGATCAGCGTGTCCAGGCCGGTCACGCCGAGGTCAGCACCGCCATATTGCACATAGGTGGGCACATCGGTGGCGCGCACCAACACCACCCGCACATCGGGCTGGTTGGTGGGCAGGATGAGCTTGCGCGAGGTATCGGGGTTCTCGAGCACCTCGATGCCAGCGGCCTGCAAGAGCGGCAAGGTCTCGTCGAAGATACGTCCTTTGGACAGCGCGAGGGTGATCATGAGATCCTTTCGATATCAGCCCCAAGGGCTCGCAACTTGGATTCCATGCGGTCGTAGCCGCGGTCCAGATGGTAGATCCGGTCCACCACCGTCTCGCCATCGGCCACCAGGCCGGCAATGACCAGACTGGCCGACGCCCGAAGGTCCGTGGCCATCACGTGCGCACCTGACAACTGGGGCACGCCCTCGATCACCGCCACCTTGCCGTCAATCTGGATGTGGGCGCCCAGCCGGACCAGTTCGTTGACGTGCATGAAGCGGTTCTCAAAAATCGTTTCGGTCACCTTGCTGGTGCCTTGGGACACGGCATTGAGCACCATGAACTGCGCTTGCATGTCGGTGGGAAACCCGGGGTATTCGGTGGTGCGGAAGGTTTGTGCACGCAGTTGCTCAAACGCCGGCGCGGGGCTGTGAATGCGAATGCCTTCGGGCACGGCCGTCACGCTGGCCCCTGCATCTCGCAGCTTGTCGATCACGGCGTCGAGATGATCGGCACGGGCATGGCGCAACACCACATCGCCACCGGTGGCGGCCACGGCGCACAGGAAGGTACCGGCCTCGATGCGATCGGCCACCACACGGTGGCGCGCACCGTTCAAGCGCTCAACACCCTGGATGTGGATGCGGCTGGTGCCGTGGCCTTCGATGCGCGCGCCCATGCTGATGAGCAGTTCGGCCAAATCGGGAATCTCCGGCTCTTGCGCGGCGTTTTCCAGCACCGTTTCGCCATCCGCCAGGGCAGCGGCCATCAGAAAATTTTCCGTGCCGGTGACAGTGACCATGTCGGTGGCAATGCGCGCGCCGCGCAAGCGGCTGCGCCCCACCGGCAGGCGCGCCACCATGTAGCCGTGCTCGACCACGATATCGGCCCCCATGGCCTGCAGGCCCTTGATGTGCTGATCGACCGGGCGCGAACCGATGGCACAACCACCCGGCAACGACACCCGCGCATGGCCACAACGTGCCAGCAAGGGGCCCAAGGCGAGCACCGAGGCGCGCATGGTCTTGACCAATTCATACGGCGCTTCGGCACGCTCCAGCGCAGAGGCGTCGAGCGACACCTGTCCATGCTCGGTACGCTCCACGCGCACACCCATATTGGCCAGCAACTTGAGCATGGTGGACACGTCCTGCAGGCGCGGCACGTTGTCGAACACCACGGGCTGATCCGTCAGCAGCGCGGCACACAGCTCCGGCAAGGCCGCGTTCTTGGCACCCGCCACCTCAACCATGCCGTGCAGGGTGCGTCCGCCCCGAATGAGTAACTTGTCCATTCAGGCGCTCCGCTGGGCCTGGGCCCACTCGGCCGGGGTGAAGGTCTTCATGGACAGCGCATGCACCTCGTCGGTGTGCATGCGCGAACCCAAGGTGGCATACACCCGTTGATGACGCTTGATGGCGCGCAGGCCTTCAAACTCAGGCGAGACCACCAGGGCCTGCCAGTGGCGGCCGTCACCCTCCACCTCGAGGTGGTCGCAGCGCATGCCGGCGGCGATGATCTGTTGCAGTTCCTGGGCGGTCATGGGGTCAGCCTCGAATTTTGTAGCCCGTGCGTAGCAAATGCAGGGCAATGCCTGCCACCACCGCCAGGGTGCTGGCCACCAGGCCCAGGCTCAACCAGGGCGAGACATCGCTCACCCCGAAAAAGCCGTAGCGAAACCCGTCAATCATGTAGAAGAACGGGTTGAGGTGGCTCACACCCTGCCAGAACGGGGGCAGAGAATGGATGGAATAAAAGACGCCGCTCAGAAACGTCATGGGCACGATCACGAAATTCTGAAAGGCGGCGAGCTGGTCGAACTTCTCGGCCCATAAACCCGCAATCAAGCCCAGGGTGCCCAGCAAGGCTGCGCCCAATAGCGCAAACGCCAGAATCCAGCCAGGGGCCACAAAACCGATCGAGGTGGACCAGGCCGTCACGGCAAACACACCCAGCCCCACTGCCAGGCCCCGCACCATGGCCGACCCCACATAGGCCACGAACCAACTCCAGTGCCCGAGCGGTGTGAGCAGCAAAAACACCAGGTTGCCCATGATCTTGCTCTGAATGAGCGAGGATGAGCTGTTGGCAAACGCGTTTTGCAGCAGGCTCATCATGACCAGGCCCGGGATGAGAAAGGCGGTGTAACTCACCTGGTCATACACCTTGACCCGGTCTTCCAGCACATGGCCGAAGATCAAGAGGTACAGCACGGCGGTGAGCACGGGTGCTGCCACCGTCTGGAAGCTCACCTTCCAGAATCGCATCACTTCCTTGTAAAAGAGCGCGCGCCAGCCCATCATGCCGAGCCTCCTGAGGAGATCGTTGACGGCTGCGGGTTCATGACCTCGAGAAACACATCCTCCAGGTCGGCCTTGCGAATCTCGACATCCTCGGCCACCAGACCGGCTTGCCGCACCGCGGACAGGTGCCGTTCAATCTCGGCCGCGTCATGCGCAGGCAATTGCACGATTCGTCCCACCACACGGGCCTTGCTGGCGAGCTCGGGGGGCAAGGCAGCATCGAGCTTGAAGCGCAACACATTGCTGGACGCCGAACGCAGCAAGTCGCTGGTGCGGTCCAGCGCAACCACCCGCCCCTGCTTGAGCATAGCAATGCGCCCGCACAGAGCTTCGGCCTCTTCGAGGTAGTGCGTGGTGAGCAAGACCGTGTGGCCTTCTTTGTTGAGCTTGGCGATGAATTGCCAGAGGGTCTGGCGCAGTTCCACGTCCACCCCGGCGGTGGGTTCATCGAGCACGATGACCGGGGGCTTGTGCACCAAGGCCTGCGCCACCAGCACGCGTCGCTTCATGCCGCCCGAGAGCTGGCGCATGTTGCTGTTGGCCTTGTCCGTCAGGCCCAGGCTCGAGAGCAGTTCGTCGATCCAGTCGTCGTTGCCAGTGACACCAAAGTAGCCCGACTGGAAACGCAGGGTCTCGCGCACATTGAAGAAGGGGTCGAACACGAGCTCCTGCGGCACCACGCCCAACTGGCGACGCGCCAGGGCGGGTTGCTCGCGCACATCGTGGCCCATGACCTGCACGCGACCCGAGGTGGCACGGTTCAAGCCAGCCAGGATGCTGATCAGGGTGGTCTTGCCCGCCCCATTGGGCCCCAGGAGACCAAAGAACTCGCCCGGCTGGATGTCCAGGCTCACGCCATCGAGAGCCTGAAACGGCCCGCGATCGGTGGAGTAGGTCTTGGAGACAGATTGAAAGGAGATGGCGGGCATGGCGAACCCACTATTTTAAGGCGAGAGGGCATGTGCCCGGGAACCTGTCCGCAGACTTGACCGGACACTTGGCCGGGCATTTGGCTGGTGCGCCCTCAGACCCGGTGAAGCCGATCAATGGGAGGCCGACAAACCCAGGCTGGATTCGATGCCGTAAACATGGGCCAGTTGACGGGCCTGGGCGGTCAGGTTGCGCACCTGCACCTGGCAGCCGCGCCCCAGTGCCGCGCGGTGCAGCGCCAGCAACACCGCCAGGGCCGAGGAGTCAAAACGCTGCAGGGCTGACGCGTCCAACCAGACCTCACCATGAGCCGGCAAACGTCGAACCCACTCTTGCAGGCAGCCCGAAGCCTCGCGGTGGGTCAGCACCGCAGGCATGGACAAGGTCAGGGGAGCGGTCATGTCGAGCATCGCCCTGCGCTCAGGGGCGGGCCCCGGGTTTGTTGCGCTCGCTCAGGCTGGCAATCAGGCCATCGATGCCCCGGGCATTGATTTCCTGTCCAAACTGGGTGCGGTAGGTGTCCACCAGCCACACGCCCATGACGTTCAGGTTATAGATCTTCCAGCCCCAGCCCTGTCCCGGTGTTTTTTCCACGCGGTAATCGAGTTGTATGGGCTCGGGGCCGCCACGGATTTCCGAGCGCACCAGCACTTCGGTGTCGTCAGGGGCTGCGCGCAGTGGCTTGACGAGGATGGTTTGGTCCTTGACCTGGCCCAGAGCTCCCGCATACGTGCGGATCAACAAGGCTTTGAACTCGTCTTGCAGACGGGCTTGTTGGTCGGGAGTCGCCTGACGCCAGGCCGGGCCCACGGCCGATGCCGTCATGCGACGGAAGTTCAGATGGGGCATGACACGGGCATCCAACACGGCGGCGATGCGCTGCACATCACCGGTCTTGAGGCTGCGGTCGTTTTTCACCACCTCGAGCAATTCTGCAGACAGCCGTCGCACAAAGGCGTCAGCAGCTTCGTCAGCGGCCCGGGCCGTGGTCGGGCCCAACACAGCAGCCCCCAGGAGGGGCAGCCCTGCAAGCCCCAGCACCCAGGCACGTCGCGAAACGCCCGCCGGCAGGTGTTGCCAGGCCGCAGCCCCCACGCGATCAGGTCGCGCGGACACTGGGAGGTCACAGCGGCTGTGGCGGGGCGGCATCATGGCTTGGATTGTCCCTCAGATCCTGTCGCCGGGTCGGCGCCCGCGTTTTCCGGCGGGTTGCCGTCCCAGACGTCGGACAAGCGCTTTTGCAAGAAGACGTCACGCACAAAGGTGTACTTGTCGATCGCCATGGCATCCACCTGATCCGTGGCTTTCAATAAACGCGCGCGCTTTTCCACCAGATTGGTCACCGCGAGTGTGTTGCGCTCGGGCACATCGCCGATATGACGCACCGGATTGCCCTTGATGTCCACAGGCAAGCTGGCGCCATCACGCAAGGTCGAGGGACCAAAGACGGGCAGCACCAGGTACGGACCGCTGGGCACACCCCAGTAGCCCAGGGTCTGACCGAAGTCTTCAGGGTGACGCTCCAGCTTCAGGGACGTGGCCACATCAAAGATTCCGAACACACCCACCACCGTGTTGACCACCACGCGGGCACCGTTCTCCACGGTGTGCACGGGCTTGAGTTGAAAGGCGTTGTTGAGGGTAGACCACACGTCGGCCAGGTTGGCAAAGAAATTGGTAATACCAGTGCGAATGGGCTGGGGCGTGACGTCCTGGTAGGCGCGGGCCACCGGGCGAATGACGTTGCTGTCCAGCGCCTCGTTGAAACCGAAGATATTGCGGTTCATGGGTTCCAGCGGATCACGGGCCACAGCGTTGGGGCCGCTGGCGCAGCCCGTCAGGGCCAGTGCAAGCGCCAGCACCCACCCGCTGGCAAAGGATTTGAAAGAACTCAGCGTCATGGTTTGTTGGTGGTCGAGGTATCGGCCGCTTTGTTGTAGAGGAATTGGCTGAGCAAGGACTCAAGCACCATGGCCGATTGCGTTTGCTGCACCCGGTCGCCCTGGGCCAGGTTGGTCTCGCCAGCACCGGCTTCAATGCCAATGTACTGCTCACCCAGCAAGCCACTGGTGAGAATTTTCAGCGAACTGTCCTTGGGAAAGGCATAACGCTTTTCCAGCGCCATGGTCACCGTGGCCTGGAAGGTCTTGTCGTCAAAGGCAATGCCGTCCACACGGCCCACCACCACGCCCGCGCTTTTGACGGCCGCCTGACGCTTGAGTCCGCCGATGTTGTCAAAACGCGCCGTCACCTGGTAGGTGGACTGCATGTTGAGGCTCAGCAGGTTGGCCGACTGCAGGGCCAGAAACAGCAAGGCCACGGCACCGATCAGCACCAGCAGGCCCACCCACACATCATTTTTGGATCGTTGCATCACGTCCCCCTTCAAATACTGAACATCAGCGCGGTGAGCAGGAAGTCCAGGCCCAGCACGGCCAGCGACGCCACCACCACGGTCCGGGTGGTCGCGCGCGACACGCCCTCGGGCGTTGGTTGCGCCTCATAGCCTTGCAACAACGCCACAAAGGTCACCGTCACCCCAAACACCAGGCTCTTGACCACGCCATTGCCCACGTCCTTCCAGACGTCGACACCGCCTTGCATCTGGCCCCAGAACGACCCCGGGTCGACCCCGATCATCACCACGCCCACGACCCAACCGCCCAGAATACCCACCGCGCTGAACACCGCGGCCAGGATAGGCATGGTCAACACGCCCGCCAAGAAGCGTGGCGCCAGAATGCGGCGCAACGGGTCTACCGCCATCAGGTCCATGGCGCTGAGTTGTTCTCCCGCCTTCATGAGACCAATCTCGGCGGTGAGGGATGTGCCCGCGCGACCGGCAAACAGCAGCGCGGTCACCACGGGCCCCAGCTCGCGCACCAGGCTCAAGGCCACCAGCAGCCCAAGCGCAGAGGACGAACCATACCGCTGCAGGGTGTAATAGCCTTGCAGGCCCAGCACAAAGCCGACAAACAAGCCCGAGACCGAGATGATGGCCAGCGAGTAGTTGCCTAAAAAGTGCATCTGGTCGCGCACCAGCCCGAAACGGCGCAGGGTGGGGCCGATCAGCCACACCAGACGCGCAAAGAGACGCGCTGCATGGCCCATGTCGGCCAGTTGCTGACGGGTGGCCAGGCCCAGATCGGCGAGCCATTTCATCGGTGGCCTCCGGCTGTAGACGTCAGTCCGAAGTCCTCTTGCACCGAAGCGGCCGGGAAGTGAAAGCGCACCGGGCCTTCGGGAGCGGCCGTGACAAATTGGTGCACCAGCGGGTCCTGGCTGGCGCGGACTTCCTGGGGTGTGCCTTGCGCCGCCACACGACCATTGGCCAGGATGATGACCTGATCGGCAATGTGGAAGGTCTCGTCCAGGTCATGCGAGACCACCACGCTGGTGAGGCCCAGGCTGTCGTTGAGCTGGCGGATCAAGCGCGCCGCCGTGCCCAGGGAAATCGGGTCGAGTCCCGCAAAGGGCTCGTCGTACATGACCAACTCGGGATCGAGGGCAATCGCTCGGGCCAGTGCCACGCGCCGGGCCATGCCCCCCGAGACCTCGCTGGGCTTGAGATCGCGAGCCCCTCGCAGGCCCACCGCCTCGAGTTTCATGAGCACAATGTCGCGGATCAGGGCTTCGTCCAGATCGGTGTGTTCGCGCAGGGGAAAGGCCACGTTGTCAAACACATTCAAATCGGTGAACAAAGCACCAAACTGGAACAGCATGCCCATGCGGCGACGCAGGGCGTAGAGACCCTCCTGGTTCAATCGCCCCACATCCTGCCCATCGAAGAGCACCTGCCCCGACTGAGCCCGGACCTGTCCCCCGATGAGGCGCAGCACCGTGGTCTTGCCCCCCCCGGATGCGCCCATCAGCGCGGTGACCTTGCCACGCGGCACACACAGGCTCACCCCGTCCAGGATCAGACGGTCGTTGTAACCAAATTGCAGGTCACGCAGTTCGACGAGTGGGGTGGTGTCTGGGGACATGAAAGACAAAAAAGCCGGATCCACCGGCTTTTAAATCGTTAGTGTTCATTGTAAAGCCTGGCTGAGGTTGAAACGGAGCGCGCTGCGCGTGGGGTTGATTCGCTGTACCCACGCCGCTGCACCCCTCCCTCAGCCGCTCGCCACTCAGCGCGGCAGGACGGTGGTTCCCATCAGGAACTCGTCCACCGCGCGCGCGGCCTGCCGGCCTTCGCGGATGGCCCAGACCACCAGCGACTGGCCGCGGCGCATATCGCCTGCAGCGAACACCTTGGCCACATTGGTGGTGTAGCCGCCCTCGGCTTCGGTGCTGGCCTTGGCATTGCCACGCGCGTCTTTGTCCACCCCAAAGGCGTCGAGCACGGTGGCGACCGGGTTCACAAACCCCATGGCCAGGAGCACGAGGTCGGCCTCGTAGGTTTTCTCGGTGCCGGGCACCTCGACCATCTTGCCGTCCTTGAGCTCGATGTGGACGGTCTTGAGGCCCTTGACCTGGCCCTTCTCGCCAATGAATTCCTTGGTGGAAATGGCGAACTCGCGCACACAGCCCTCTTCGTGGCTGGAGCTGGTGCGCAGTTTCAGCGGCCAGTATGGCCACACCAGGGGCTTGTTCTCTTCTTCGGGCGGCTGGGGCATCACCTCGAACTGCACCACGCTGGTGGCACCGTGCCGGTTGCTGGTACCCACGCAATCGCTGCCGGTGTCGCCACCGCCAATCACGATGACCTTCTTGCCATCGGCGCGCAATTGACCGGGCAGCTTATCGCCGGCGTTGACCTTGTTTTGCTGAGGCAGGAATTCCATGGCGAAATGGATGCCCGCCAGCTCACGGCCTGGCACCGGCAGGTCACGCGACTGCTCGGAGCCGCCGGTGAGCAGCACCGCGTCAAAGTCTTTCTTCAACTGCTCGGCCGACACGGTTTCATGGGCCCAGTTGATGACCTTGGAGTCCTTGGGCAGGCTGCCTACCAGCACGCCCGTGCGGAAGGTGACGCCCTCGGCCTGCATCTGCTCGACACGGCGGTCGATGTGCGACTTCTCCATCTTGAAGTCAGGGATGCCGTAGCGCAGCAGGCCCCCCACGCGGTCGTTCTTTTCAAACACAGTCACATCGTGTCCTGCGCGTGCCAGTTGCTGGGCCGCGGCCAGGCCAGCGGGGCCGGCACCCACGATGGCTACTTTCTTGCCCGTCTTGTGCTTGGCCGGGCGGGGGGTGACCCAGCCCTCGGCCCAGGCGCGGTCGATGATGGCGTGTTCAATCGACTTGATGCCCACGGCATCGTCGTTCACATTCAGCGTACACGCGGCCTCGCAGGGCGCGGGACAGATGCGGCCGGTGAACTCGGGAAAGTTGTTGGTCGAGTGCAGCACCTCGATCGCGTTCTTCCAGTCGCCTTGGAAAACCAGGTCGTTGAAATCCGGAATGATGTTGTTGACCGGACAGCCGCTGTTGCAAAACGGCGTGCCACAGTCCATGCAGCGTGCGCTTTGCTGTTTGGCTTGCGACTCGTCCAGGCCAATGACAAATTCCTTGTAATGCTTCAGACGCTCATTGACGGGCTTGTAGCCCTCCTCGAGACGTTCAAATTCCATGAAGCCGGTGATTTTTCCCATGATGTGATTCCTTCTTGCTCGTTGGCGTATCGTGCAATGGTGGGTTATTTGGCCGCGACGGCGCGGGCCTTCTTGGCCGGGGCGGCTTCTGCGGATTTGGCTTTGGCAGCCAGCTCGCCCAGCGCGCGCTTGTACTCGTTCGGGAAGACTTTCACGAACTTGCCACGGGATTCGGCCCAGTTGTCCAGCAGGTCGCGGGCACGCTTGGAGCCGGTCCAGCGGTGGTGGTCTTCCAGCAGCTTGCGCAGTTGTGCTTCATCACTCTGGCCACGGTGCCAGATGTCCCGGGACATGGCGGCTTCTTGCTCGGCGGTGGTCAACACCTTTTCGAGCGAGACCATGGCGGTGTTGCAACGCTTGGCAAACTGGCCGTCCTCGTCGTACACATAGGCCAGACCGCCACTCATGCCCGCAGCAAAGTTGCGGCCGGTTTTGCCCAGCACGGCCACCGTGCCCCCGGTCATGTATTCGCAACCGTGGTCACCCGTGCCTTCCACCACGGCCGTCGCGCCGGACAGACGCACGGCAAAGCGCTCGCCGGCCACACCGCTGAAGTAGGCCTCACCACTGGTGGCACCGTACATCACGGTGTTGCCCACGATGATGTTGTCGGTGGCCACGCCGCGAAAATCCAGGCTGGGGCGCACCACCACGCGACCACCCGACAAGCCTTTGCCGGTGTAGTCATTGGCGTCACCAATCAGGTAGAGCGTGATGCCGGCGGCCAGGAAGGCGCCAAACGATTGGCCACCCGTGCCTTCAAGCTGAATGCGCAAGGTGTCGTCCGGCAGACCTTCGGGACGCACACGGGTCAAGGCACCGGAGAGCATGGCACCCACCGAGCGGTTGACGTTGCGGGCCACTTCCATGAACTGGACCTTCTCGCCCTTTTCGATCGCCGCTTTTGATTTCTCGATCAGCACGCGGTCCAGGGTCTTGTCCAGGCCGTGATCCTGCACGTCCACGTGGTGACGCGCCACGTCTGCGGGCACCTGGGGTGTGGCCAGCAGACGGCTGAAGTCGAGCCCGCGGGCCTTCCAGTGCGCGATGCCCTGCTTCATGTCGAGCAAATCGCTGCGGCCAATCAGGTCGTCAAACTTGGCCACCCCCAGCTGGGCCATGATCTGACGCACTTCCTCGGCGATGAAGAAGAAATAGTTGACCACATGCTCGGGCTTGCCCGAGAACTTCTGGCGCAGCGCCGGGTCTTGGGTGGCCACCCCCACCGGGCAGGTGTTGAGGTGGCACTTGCGCATCATGATGCAGCCCTCGACCACCAGGGGTGCGGTGGCGAAACCGAATTCATCCGCGCCCAACAGCGCAGCGATGGCGACATCGCGACCGGTCTTGAGCTGACCATCGGCCTGCACGCGGATACGGCCGCGCAGTCGGTTGAGCACCAGGGTCTGCTGGGTTTCGGCCAGGCCGATCTCCCAGGGGCTGCCGGCGTGCTTGATGGACGACCAGGGCGACGCACCTGTGCCGCCGTCGTGGCCGGCGATCACCACGTGATCACTCTTGCACTTGGCAACACCGGCGGCAATCGTGCCCACCCCGATTTCCGACACCAGCTTGACGCTGATGGAGGCATGCGGCGCCACGTTTTTCAGGTCGTGGATGAGCTGGGCCAGATCCTCGATGGAATAGATGTCGTGGTGCGGCGGGGGCGAAATCAGGCCCACACCCGGCACGCTGTAGCGCAACTTGCCGATGTACTCGGACACCTTGCCGCCCGGCAGCTGACCGCCCTCACCCGGCTTGGCGCCTTGCGCCATCTTGATCTGGATCTGGTCAGAGGAGCTGAGGTATTCAGCAGTCACACCGAAGCGGCCCGAGGCCACCTGCTTGATGCGCGAGCGCAGGCTGTCACCGGCGAGCAGCGGGGTATCGACTTCGACTTGCTCGGCGCCAATGACACTCTTGAGCGTTTCGCCCTTCTTGATGGGAATGCCTTTGAGCTCGTTGCGGTAACGCGCCGGGTCTTCGCCGCCCTCACCCGTGTTGCTCTTGCCGCCGATGCGGTTCATGGCAATCGCCAGCGTGGCGTGGGCTTCGGTGGAGATGGACCCCAGCGACATGGCGCCGGTGGCAAAGCGCTTGACGATCTCGGACGCCGGCTCGACCTGTTCCAGGGGAATGGCCTGGGAGGGGTCGATCTTGAACTCGAACAGACCGCGCAGCGTCATGTGACGCTTGCTCTGGTCGTTGATGATCTGCGCGTACTCTTTGTAGGTGTTGAAGTTGTTGGCGCGCGTGCTGTGTTGCAGCTTGGCAATCGCGTCCGGGGTCCACATGTGCTCTTCACCGCGGGCACGCCAGGCGTATTCGCCGCCGGTGTCGAGCATGCCGGCCAGCACGGGG
>JACCDJ010166688.1_pt1 | contig 24366 bp, 17 predicted proteins | sample 7444481 | NCBI WGS metagenome assembly JACCDJ01 (sample SAMN15323435, study PRJNA562643) | freshwater metagenome | isolation source: river surface water | place: USA:Blue River Watershed | collected 2017-08-15 | reverse complement strand
TCAAAAGAAGAAATATCAAAATTATTATTTTCATTAATAAAAGAATGAATATAAAAAAATTAAAAAGTTATTTTATTTAAAATTATATTTTTGAATAATACACACATATATCAATATAAAGATTAAAATATGATATATATACAATTTAAAGATTACAATGAATATATATAATTAACGCATATAGGAATATAATTATATTAATAAATAGTTATGGGATATATTTTCTGTAATTAAAAATATATAATACAATAATAGATAATATAAAATAAACTTTGAATAATAATAATTTATTAAAAATAAAATACAATAATTAATATACAATTTAGATTATAGTATTTTTATTGAAGATAAAGTTTTTAGTACATTAAATGAATAGAAAGAATAGAAAGATTTTAATGTGCCAGATATAAAAAAATTGAAATTAAAACAAGATTGATTACTATAATATAAGAATAATATTGTAATTAAATAAAATATTAATATAAAATATTATTTAGAATGACAATAAAAATAATATCATTTAATATTAATGGTCTTCGTGCAATTATCAATAAAGGATAATTATAGAAATTGTTTTCGGAATAAAATCCAGATATTTTATGTTTATAAGAAATAAAGTGTGAATAAGAAAAGTGTTTAAAAGTTGTACAAGATGCCTTTGCCGAATCAACTTACATATTTGAACCTTTCTCAGCATCCTGTAAGAAGGGATACTCAGGTGTGGCGGTTTTCTCCAAAGTAAAACCATAAGAAATTATTAACGGAATAAATATAAATATTGCTACATCAGAAGACGATAGAAAATTAATTTAATAGGTTAATGGCGAAGGACGAACTCAGTTAATTAAATTCAAAAATTTTAGTATTTTAAATGTTTATTAACCTAATTCACAACCTTAACTTAAACGGCTCGATTTTAGATTAAATTATGAATAAATATTTAACAGATATGTAAAAAGTTTAAAGATAAAAAATTTAATAATTTGCGGAGATAAAAATGTAGCAAGAGACAGCGACCATTTAGCAAGACCCGAATCAAATATTCGTAGCGCAGGTTTCACAATCGAAGAAAGAGAAGCATTCACTAAATTGATAAATGATAATAATCTTACACATGTATATAAATATATACACCCCAACACAACACCTATGAAATACACATACTGGGACTATAAAACAAAAGCAAGAGAAAGAAATGTTGGTTGGCATATTGATTATTTTTTGGTTACATAATATTTTATTAAAAATAAAAAAATTAAAGACATGGATGTATTAGATTAATTTATGGGTTCTGACCATGCACCAATATATTTAATAATTGATATGAAATTTTGATTTTTTTAATTAAACTATTATAAACTATTATAAAACAAAAATTTGAAAAATATATTTTTTCATATGTATAAGGATATATTGATATATATTTATATAAAAGTTTTGTTAATTTTATTAAATTATAATAGTATTCAATACTATATTAAGATTTGTTATACATAAAAATTTATATAAAATGAATTTCTTTAAAAAAAAATTTAAGAAAAATTTAAATTCCAAAGAAGTATCTGTATATAAAGAATTATGTTCTGATTTATATAATTTAACAAAAAACAAAGTTTGTTCAAATTTTTAAATTCGTATGACAACATTAAATGATACATAAATGTTAATATGTTTAAATGATTTAATTGAATATATATTAGACGATTAAGAAGCAAAGTAATAATTAAATACATTATATGGTAAAAAAGAATATCTAAATATTCAATAAGATAAAATACTTAATTATTGTAATCACATTAAATATAAGTCTAAATATAATATTTTAGAGTTTGAAGATGAAAAACAATATCGAGTAATGTAACCAAATTAATAATTTAATACAAATAATGATATGTAATTATATTAAATTAATGAATATTTTGAAGATTAAATAAATTATATGGAGAATTAAAGTGAGAGCAGTCTTGCTGATGAAACATCAGAATAAATGCATAAAAGATATTAATAGGAATATATGGATACATATATCAATATATAATCAAATAAAGATATTAATTCAAATAAGTCTGGATAAAATAGTTAATCAAAAAATTCATCTACTTCAAATTCATTGACTACAAAAAGTCTTGAAGAACATAATAACTAAGAATTATTTAAAGAAATTTCTTAACTTCGAAAACGATTAGAAAAATAACAATATAATAAAAACGACGATATACAATCAACTATGTCAATTTATCATAAATATGACAAAGAAAAAGCAGATAATAATTAAATGATTGATAGTTATGTTGAAAAAACATTTTACATTTAAGCAGTAAATTTGATTGAAGCGATTGGCATTTTTACAGAATTATTATTATCATAAAAAAATAGTATCTCTAAGAAAAAAATGGTTTTATAATTAAGCGCAATTAAAATGATTTTGGTATGCTATTAAGGATAATAACTTCATAGATATTTAAAATTCAAAAAAGAATCAAAAACTTTACTTTTATAAGTAATGTCTTTAATTGGTTGAAATTGTTTTTTTGTAATTATTTTAATATAAAATTAAAATTGTATTTTTATAATAAAAACAATATAATAAATAATTTTAAAATTTGTTTTAATATAATTATGATTAATAAATTTATAAATTTAAAAAAAATAGAAAAAATAGAAACAAAAATATTAAACGGTTTATAAGATTTAAGTTAATTTATTATTTTTTTAATACTTTAAGATATATAACCTGAAAATGATTCCAGTGAAGATATGATTTTTTTATACTAATAATCAAAAGTTGATTCATATATATATTTTATTGTCATTGATGTTTTAAATTAAGAATTATTAATTAATTAAGAAATACAAAAATTTAAAAATATTGATAATTAATATTTTAATGTTTCTTTAAATAACGATAAAGAATAAGAATAATAAGAATAATAAGAATAATAAGAATAATAAATATAAAATTTCAATAGTTAATAATACAATCCCCAAATAAAAAACTATTTGAAATTATTAATGATTATGGAAGAATTGTAATCATATATCAAATATTAAGATTAAAATTAAACTATTATTAATGTCAGTGATGTCAAATAATTTAAAAAAATTATACTTTAATTATATGAATATTATTCTGATTAAAATATTTTAAATTAAGTCTGGGAAATCCAATATTCATAAAATAATCATCATTATAAAAAACGCTCTTTATAATATAGTTATTGATATAATTATTAAATTTAAAATGAGGTATTTTTTTTAATATCAAATAATGTAATTTGTTTAAATAAATTTTTTAAATTTTAAAATTAATTTTATTATTTCAATTCATATAATGATATAAGATATTAATAATTAATACAAAGTATTTCTTATGGTTATTTATAAAAATAGTATGTATCTTTAATATTGATTAAAAACAATTATTTTTCTATAAAAAAAGTTTTTAAAAATTATAATAAAATATTATATTCTTGTTATGTTTCACAGTAACATATAATATAAAATATTGTTGAATATTATATAAGATTTTAAAACTATTTGTAAACAGATTATTCGTAATCTTTTTTGAAATTTTTGCTAAAATTATCTATCATATAATTAAGACCCCCTATCTCTAAAAGACAAAAAATTTTATTACATTTATATTCATTATTTGTTTCAATATTCTATAAACAAAATAATACACTTAAACTCCCATCAACATTAGTTGATTAATTAAGTATAATATTTTATTAATTCATTATAATATATTATATAATATATATGATATATATATATATATTTTTATTTTAGATTAATAATATTTTAGAGTTTTATATATTTGTAAAAATTAAAATATATATTAAATAGTTGTAATGGATGCAAACCCTATGTATTAAAATTGGTACAATAATATGAATAATAATTCATAAAAAATATTAAATTAATAGAATAATAATTCATTAAGAAATTTAACACAGTAAAGTACATAATTTCATAATTCAGTAGATATAAATGATAATAATATAAAAATTTTTAATAAAAAGAAATTTATGGAATGTTTTGGATTATTGTAAAAAAATGTTTTAATAAATAATTAAAATGAATAAATTTAATAACTAACAGAATAAATATCTATATAATTATCTTAAAATATATCATTAACTAAAATTAATGAAGTACTTAAAAATAAGTTGTTAGAAATTTATATTATCGAACAAAAATAATAAACTTATATTAAAGATTTATAAATTGAAATATAAAAGTTAAAACAATAATCTCACAAACATCTATTTAAAAAAACTTAAATTCCAATAATATATACTTAATAAAATACTTAATAAAATACTTAATAAAATACTTAATAAAATACACAAAAATTTATTTCTGACTTTTTTGGTAATTCAAATACAATTACAAAAAAAGAAAAAAAATATTTGATAAATATTGAAAAGGATATAATTTAAAAAACAGAATTAGAAAACTCATTAAATACAAGTAATCATAAATCTAATAATTCTGAAAATTTAATGTAATCAGAAGAATATCACAATTTAAGTAAAATAATAAGCGACAATGATGAATAAGAAATATAAAAATTATCAATAGAATTATAAAGAGAATAATAATAGTGAAATTTAATAATTCGTTATTGGGTTTAAATTAATTAAAAAAAAGTTTTACATAATATTAAATTATATAAAATATTATTTATGTATAAAAGTAGTTCGGAAAATAGCATAGAATGTATATAAAAATTACCAACATTATAAATGCAACTTAATTATGACCAAAATTCAATATTAAAACGAAAAATGTTAATAATTTGTAATCAAGAATATTTACCTATTTTAAAATTATATTAATAACAAATTAATACTAAAAATATATCTTAAAATAATTATGTTTTAATTATTTTGACAAAAAATTAATAAAATTTAGAACTCGAAGATTTTAAAAATTGCACAATATACCAATACTCTCAATAAAACAAGTATAAATTTATAAAAAAAATTAATAATTTTTTATTAAAAAGTTTTTCTTAATCAATAATAATATTAGGTTTTTAATAATCATTAATCCCATTATATCAACATTGTTTTTCTGAAAATATTAACATATATATTGCTGATAAATAGTAATAGTTATAATAATATAACTAAATTAAAAAACATTAACTTAATCGTAATTATTATAAAATTATTTATAATATTGAAAATAATATCGATATTAATATGTTATTTTAAATATTTATATAATAATGTTGAAAAAATATTCAATAAGAACCAAAACGATATTTATAATATTATTCTGCTACATGATTTTTTATTAAATATCCAAATCCAATAAATACAACAATTGCGAATAGATAAATATATATTATTTCTATACCTAAATTACTAATTCCATATGTGTTTTTTTGTTCATTTCTTTTTTTAATTATTGATACAAACAATAATCCTATAAAAACAATTATTCCAAATGTATAAATGTTTTTATCAGATTTACCAATAATGCGAGTATTATATGGTGTTAAATTATACATACTATTTTTAATATATATACACATTTTTTAAAAATATAAAATTGAAATATTGGTATATTATTATGTATTATATGTATTTTATATAATATTGAAATAATTTTAGTTTAAAAAAATAACTATTAATAATGTAAATATAATAATTCAATAATAAAATAAACAATTTAAAAATGAACTCTATAACACTGTTTAGAAATGAAGCATTTGTTAGAAGACGAAGAAGTAAAAAAGTAAAACAATATAAATTAAACGCTATTAGAGACGAAAATCAACAAAATGTATAAAAATTAGAAAAAAGTTTCTTTTTAACAACTTCATCTTATTAAATAGCAAAAACATTTATAAATAAATCATATAGTTGTTTTTTATATATATATGCTATTTACATTGATGTAAATAAACAGGGTTGTTATACTGTTTCATTATTAAAACCTGATGAAGATTTTATGAAAAAATAAAACTATAAAACAATATACAATTCAAATATTATTAAACTTATTACTATGTAAAAATTAGGTTTCTTTTAATAATTTGTTGTTGATTTAGAATAATACTTAACTACAAATCAAAATCCTTCTAATGAAATATAAAATATACATTTTACATATTAAGCATCATATTTATTTAATAGACACCTTGAATTTAATTTACCTTAATAGGTAAATGATGTAATGGGTCACCCTTTATTAAATATAGACATTTTAAACGACAATGATTTATTCATATGAATTTTTTATATTATATTTGTAATATATTTATCTGTTAAATCACGACAAATTTCCCGGGTGAGATTTTATTTATAAAAAATTTTTTTTATAATATAGTTTTTTTCTGGTCAAAAAATGAATAAATTATTAAAAATTATTAAATATATTTTTAAATATATTTTTAATATTTAAATCAATTCATCATAGATAATTCTTTAAAGTATTTGTTTTTAATATCACCTTTAACAATGTCATTGTTTTTAGATACTATGTTATTATATTCTTTAACAACTTCTGGATTTTAATGCATTGTCCAATCGATAGTACTTTAAGATTTGTCTTCACAATTGACATTCTTAAATACAGTTGGTTTATAATATTTACAACTTTCATAATGGTAACCTTCAAACTTGTCAAATTCAAATTAATATATTTATTTAAGATTGCTAAACTATTTTGGTAAGTCTTTATAAATTTATTCAAACCATGCTTTTTTAATAGTCACTTCATCTACCTATTCAAAGTTTCTTTTCTTCATTTCTTCTGTTAATTATCTTTAATTTCCATCAATATATAATGCACCTTATTCTGAGATAATAAATTATTTACCCCATTTTTTAGCTAATGCATGTATATCATATAAACGAGTATATGCATAACCTTTTTGAGGTTCTATATTATAACTTGGAACAGCACCAATAGTTTGACCCCACCAATACATACTGCTTCCAACATATTCAAAACTGTCTAATCTGGGTGTAAATGGACCATATGGATCGTCTTAACTTGTAATTAAACCGTCATTATTTGTATCTTAATTTTTATATTCTCTTAATGTTGCTTCTGTATTGTTTTTAGGATAAAATTCACTATCAACACCTACAAAAGGATACCCAACACCTTCTTGATATGAAATCATCATACCTACATTTGGAGCATATTATTTCATAATATCACTCATTTCTTCAAATCTTTATTAAAATAATAAACCCTATTAACTCCAAGGGTACCAATTGCTATTCATTTCGTGAGCAAATCTTAAAATTATTGGAATACCATATAATTTTATTTTATTTGCTAATTTTTTTATATCTTTGGTAGTGTATGAATTCAAACCCTTAAATGGTTCAACTGATAATGTGCATACAATTTATTGTTCAGCACATTCGGTTAAGAATACTTCCATTTTTTCTTCTTCATTTGTTTCATACAAATTAAATGGAATTTTTACAAAAATCTATCTAACAGCAAAACTGGTTTATGTTTAATCAATAAACTATTGATATGTTAATCCAAAGTCATTATATTAATCCATAGATAAACCACTTAAAACATCATCTGATTATAATATCGCCTAATTATCTAATTTATATAATTTGCTTTTACCATTTGGAATTTTTGCGCGGTCTGTGAAAAAGTTTTATTCAGATAATTACCACAATAATCCTAAAAATACCGCAGGAATAATTATCTATTACAATACACAAATCATTGATGATATTCTCATAATGTGTCTATTGTTCTTAAAAAACATATAAATAAACAGCATTGATATTGTAGTTAAATTTAACCAACACCATAAGCAATCAATTATATCGTAATTATCTATTTTATACATATTTGGTAGATAATAAAATGACCAAAATGGTAGTTTTATTTCGCCTTATATGTATTTTTCATATAATATACCTTTTATGAATACAAACAACAAAGTTGCAACACCAATTAACCACATTACAATAAATACCCAAGTATCTTGTAATGATAATTCAAAACTTGTTTATCTATCGTTCTTTTTTGTAGCTTTAAAACTTAATTTAAAACCGGTCATTGAAACAATTAATGTTCTAAAAAACGCCTTTAAATATACATACCATAAAAGATAATGACATATTACAGCATATTACATTAACATTAAATTTTTAAAATTATTTGCATAAATTGCTGTTAATTTGGTAGTACATGCCATAACTGTAAGAGTAATTACTAATGTTTTATTAATAATATATGGAAATACTTTTAACCATATCGCCAATATAGGAATACTGAAAAGAATAGGAGTGCTAATAAAATCGGCAACATATGAATATAAACCACCAAGATATAACATTCTTTAAAAGAATGTTAGTCCTTTTGCAAAAAACGGGTTTTCACTTGATTTTCTCCACAATATTTAAAATGCTCCTTTACTCCAACGAGAACGTTGTTAAAAGATATTTCTAATACTTGTAGGTGCGTCTCCTATTGCGAGATATTCATAAATATATTCATATTTCCATTTTTAAATAGTCATATAAATACCTAATTCAAAATCTTCTGTAATACTTTTAGTTGGAAACAATCCAGCTTCAACAAGAGCTCTTCCTCGTAATAGGAAATTTGTTCCTGTACAAAATATAGTATCACATGCACATAATGATGACATTATGTAATGCCAGAAATGTACATTACTGTGATTAAATATATCACTCCAAGGATCAATATTACTAAATTTTTGAGGAGATAAAACCAAAGCTATATCATCACTCAAATTCATTCTTGGAATCATTTTTTTAAAGAAATCTTCTCTTGGTGTCTAATCTGCATCAAAAATACAAATAAGCTCACCCATAGAAATTTTTTATGGATCGTCCCAACGATTTTTAAATATAACGGTTTTCAAAGCATTATTAATATTCTCTGACTTTCCATTAATTTAATCTACTGGTTTTACACGATTACTAATATAGAAAATTCCATAAATATGTTTTAAATCTCTTTCTATATAATTTTTCTTTTCTTCGTCATTACCGTCATCACATAAATATATTAATATATTTATGGTTTCAAAACCTTCTCTTGCGTGTAAAATACTTTAAATAGTTTTTATTATTACAGTTAATGGTTCTTTATAACATGGAATTAAAACATATACTTAATATGGTGAGTGTTTTAATACTAATTATGTATCACTTTTAATAGCTTTATGTTAAATTGGTTTTTGTTAATATAATAGATAGAAACAATACCATACATTACTGCTAATAAGTGTTCCTTCACCAATTAAAGAATATATGGAAAACCATAAATGTTTATCCATAAATTACATAGAATACATTCTTAAACAAAAATAAAACAAACTCGATAGTCCTAAAATCAATAAGATTGTAAAACCATAGAAATTAAATTATTTTTTTTTAAATTCAATTGGCAATAATTAATCATTATTTCCATACTGTGAAGATGATGTATAACTTTAATTAGTTTTAATTATTCTACTTTCTTAATCGTATTATATATGGTTAATATTAACCATATTATCATAATTTTTTTAAGAAGTCATTCTTATAATATTATGAGCAATACAATGAAAATCTTAAATAATAGATTTTGAATTTTTTATAGAATATTGTAAAATTTATATTATTAAATATATATGCTATTATATTCTTATATTTATATTTTTTATATATATAAATTTCAATTTTCGATAAATTTTATTTATTTAAAATTTGAAATCTTTATAACTTTAATTATAAATAAATAAAATAAAATTGTTGAATATTTATATAATTAATAATAATTCATTCTATACAAAAATGAAAAGTATTATATCAGGTTCTCATATTCACAGTATTAGTAATGAAGACTAATAATTTTGTAAAAAAATGGATATAAAAATCTTAAATATTCTTAGAGGATAAGACGAAAAATCTTTAAAATTATAAATGGAATTAAATGTATTTTCGCCTACTTATATGTTGGAAATAGGTTAATAAAAATTTCCGGTATTTTTTGTATCAATATATGATAATAACAAAGTAAAACTTAAAATTTTAGAATAAAGTATGAATGATAGATAAAAAACCAAATTTTTATAATATATCAATGATAAAGGTGAAAATGCTTTAATTATTTCAATTAAAATTTCAAATTAAGATTAAGATTATTAATGTTTGAGACATATTGTTAGACAATATCACAATTAAATAGATTTGAAATTTTAAACATTTCGTGGTAAAATGTTAATAAATTATTTAATTAACACTAAAATACTCGAATAAATAACAGATATTCTTGAAGTTTATAATTAAAAATTATTATCAAAGATAATCAAATATAAATAAGAATAAGAATAAGAAGATTAAGAATTAAAAGAAAACTAATAAGAATTTATAAATATTAATTATTTTATAAAAAATTAACAAATTTTATAATAAAAAAATAATAAAAAAATTATGAAATAAATTGATGAATGATTATTATATTATTTAAACATTAATAAAGAATATTAAAATTTTCATTATTGTGTAATGTATTATTAATCTAAAATCATAGTATTTTCATTCAGATTAATTTTTTTTATGAATATTTATGCCTATTCTGCCAATTAATATACAATTTAATCATTTTTATAATCTGTTAAATATATAATATTTTTAATACCACTTGCTGCCAATGTTTTAAAACAATTTAGACATGGAAATGTTGATATATATGCTGTTGCGTTTTTTACAGATGCCCCTCTTTTTGCACAATCACATATTGCGTTTACTTCTGCATGTATAGTTGCTTATTCATGATTATCTCTAACAATGCTAATATGTGGTGTTTTTTCAATAAATCCATTATACCCAGTAGATACTATTCTATTATCTAAAACTATAACACAACCAACCTTGCGTCTTTGACATTAACTTCTTTATGAAACCAATACTGCCATTTACATAAAATATTATTCCCAAGAAATCATGGTTCTGTTTTATTTGATTTTTTATAATCTTATAAATCTTCTTTATTTTGAGTTTTATATTGTGATTATATTTTTTAATGTTTAATACTATTTATATAATTATAATTTTACAATACTAATTAATTCAATTTTTATTCTTCGTCTTCAAAAATTTTTTAGTTTTTATCATTATCATTTTTATCAATTGATTATCTATTATTAAATTATTATAACTTAAATTTTTTTGCAAATTATAGTTCTTTTTAATAATTTTATTCATTTTTTTATAATCCGTCGAAACTTTTATCATCACAATTAATTGAATATGAAGGTTATTGTGATAAATAATTATATGAATGTTGGCTTATAGTATTTTTTTTTAAATATATTTTATTGATTTCATTATCAATTGTATCTTTAATTTATTACATTTCAATGTGTTTGATATCATTTATGTTAAAAGTATGATTTCCTTGACCTACAAAACTTTCATGAATAAAATATTCTTCTGGTATTATTGTTAATCTTCGCATAAATAATATTGCTCCAATATTTTTATTATTTTTATTTTTTAATAAATATATATTACAGAATTATGTATATGAATTAATAATCAATAAAAATTATATATTTCTATTATATTTAAAACATATTTCAAATACTCTTTAAAGAATAATTTGTACATATTCCGGTATTTATTTATTATTCATATATTTGTGATTTAAAATTTAAGATTATTATTGGTAATGATTTGAATATGTTTTTTATGAATTATTGTCATTAATTGTATCAAATAAATTTGGATCTCTTATATCATATTGAATAATTTAACCTTCATTGCTTATAATAATTGTATTCCACAAATGAACTCTATCGGTAACAGGATATAAATTTTGTATATTATATTAATCAAAAGGTATAATTTATATATTTTTGTGAGAATGATTTATATTTTACATAAAATACATAAATTCGTCTTCAACTGATTTATCTTTTACAAATTATTTTAAAAATTTTATAATTTTTGTAATAATTTTATCTTTATAACTCATTATTTTTATTTTATAATATTATATATAATATATATAATATATTTTAATTTAAATTAATATTTAAATTTTAAATAAAAAATATAAAAAACATAAAAATATTAATCAATTCAAAAGGTAATGGTTGTTTTACCTTTCTTATTTTTAGATAATAAACTACTCAACATACTTGTTTGTGATTTTTTATCAGATAATGCACTCATTGTTTCAAATCTATCAATGTCTTCTGCTGTTCCTGGACCCATTTATAATTCTTCTAAAATATTATCAATATCACTTGTATTTGGTCCTTTCATTTTGGGTTATGTTTTTGGTGGTATTATTTCAGATATAATTGGTTTTTGATTTGAAGATTGTTATTAATTATTTGAAAACATATCTTTAAACATACCCATCATTCCTGTATTATCACCACCTTATTATTACGCTTATTGTTGCATATGATCAACTGCTGCTCCTGCAAAATGTTTTTATAAATCGGGATTATTTTTAAATAAATTTTCAACTGTCATAGAATTTCCATTTTATTTAAATAACGTATTTGTCATATGTGTCATAAAACCACTACCAGCAACCATCATTAATAAATGAATTTCTGGGGGCATTGACGATTTGGTTTTATATTTTTCATATAGTTTTTCAAATACATCATCATAATCATTTATATTATCATTTATACTTTCACTCCATCCATCTAAATTAAATTATAATGGATTAAATTTATTGTTTGCAAATTCCAAAGAACTAATTAATGTTACTAATGTTTTTCTTTAAAAATGAATACTTGCGTCGACTTCTAAATCTTTTTTAATTCTTTAAAGTTCTGCTTTCATTTCTTATAAACTACTTGCCATTGAAAATACCCTTGGAAAACACACACCTCTTTTTTTAAGTCTTTCAATTTAATATAAAATTTCTTGTTTTTCTTCTTCAATCTATTATTTTGTTTATTAAATATTAAATGTTTATGATTATTATTATGATTAATGTTGTTGTTATTTCATAAAAAGATTAGGGGAAGCATTGTTTGTGTTTTATTATTCATTAAAGTTTTCTTTTTCAGATGATAATACCGAAATATCTTCGTCATTATCATCTTCGTTTTCATTTTCTTCATTAAATGTATTATTATCATCATATTCACCGTTATAATTATTATTATTTTCTGAACCAAAACTCAATGAATCATTATCGTTTTCACCAGCTTTAAAAAATTATTAACTATCTTTATTCATAAGCATATCGGCATCCATTATTTAATTTAATTTATATACTAATTAAAAATAATTTTTTTATTTTAATTATAAAAAATAAGTTTTATGTAATAAAAAAACGAATGGGTTAATCAATTAGTAATTTTTTTAATAGTTTAAAGAATTGTATTATATATAATAATAATACAATTGATTAATAAATAGTATAATAATAATCTTAATATACTTAAAATAGTTGCAATAATAATAAAAATATGATTAAATAAACATATCCTGAAAAATATATTGTAAAATTTGTATTAGATGTAATATATGAAGTGGATGAATTTATACATACTTCTTAATAGTATAAATAAATTAAAGAATTTAAAGATTATTTAAATGATGTTGGTGATATAACTTTGAAAAAAGTATTGAAAGAAGTTGGAATATATTTAGATTAAACAACCGGTTATTATAATATATATTCAGAATATTAAAATATAATTTATAAAAAAACAGCAATTCATTACTTGGAATCACTTAAAGAAAAATGTAGTCCAAGAGATTTAAACTATTATGGAGGTGAATGGAAAATTAAAAAATTAATAGAGAAATATTAAACTAATTGAATTTATTTCATACATATTAATTCTAATTCTAATTCTAATTCTAATTCTAATTGATTTTTTTTATTAGTAATTTTTCATTTATTAAACTATGGTAAAATACTACCATATATATTATAATCATTAATACAAATATACCTGACCATATATATTATTAATGGTATGTAATGATTTTGAAATCAACATTATTAAATATTGAATCATATTAATATTATGTTTATGAAACGGTAATTGTTGTCATTGTGGATTAAATACAATTTAATATGAATATTGTAAGGGTTTCATAAATCCATATATATTCAAAATAATTTAATAGTAATCCAATTATTACACTTATAGAAATATTAATTGGTATCACAGAAACCCATGCACCTATACCATAAATAATTTTTTCTGTATTAAATTTTCTTTTTGAAATAATTTATTAAATAGTAATATCGTGAGTTTGTAATTAGTTAATTATTCTTTTTAAATTTTTTTATAGCATTATTTCTTATAATTTTTCTGATATTTAATATGTTGTTTCCATTGACAATAATAAAATACATAAACCAATTGTAAATAACATTACAATGATTTTTTTCGAATATGGTTATAATTGTTGAGACATTGTTGCTATTATAATGTATATATAGTGTATATATAGTGTATATTAGTTATTATTATACATATAACTAATATATATATCAATTTTTTTATTTTAAAATATTTAGTTTTTTAAAAAAAAATTGATTATTATATTGATATAATTTAAAATATTAAAAGTTATAAAAAAATGAACAATAAATTATAATAACTTCAATAAAATAAATATATTCGCAAATTTCCATATACACTAATAAAATAAGAATTAACTATGGATGAAATCAATAATACATTATAAACATTATATAAATAAAGAATTCTTAATAAATAATTAAAGTATAAAATGTAATTTATATAAAAATAATATTTAAGTGATTATATGTTTATATAATATGTGATTGATTAAATTGTATATTATGAATTATAATAACCTAATTTAAAAGATAATTTTAAATAACTTTCTGTCGAATATAATAATTCTATATCAGAAGATTTAGTAAAATTTATATTAAAAAAATGTTGTTTTTCTACATATATTGACATAATGCCAATTCATAAAAGCAATATAAGTAAATAAATAAATTGTTGTATTTACACAAATAATAGTGAATATATCGACATGTATTAAATTAATAATTTTTAAAGTTTTGACAGATATATATAAAAATTATACCGATAATATTATTCTTTATGAATATTATTTTTATATAAACTTTTTTTTGTTGTATTATAAAAAATAATAATTATTTTTTATTTAAAAAAAGAAAATTATATAAAATGTCTTGGTTTAATAAATTACTTTATTATCAAACAGAGGGTGGAAATGAAATAGTAATGTATGATAATAATGGAACACGATATCCATTAAAATTTAAAGGAATAAATCTTGTTGGTTTTGAAACAGGATTTTATATGTTGATGGATTTTTGGGACAAAGATGCGAATAATTGGTCGTCAGGTGGTGGAGAAACATTTGATAGTATGTTGGATTAAATATAACGCCTTGGATTTAATTCTTTGCGCATTCCTTTAACCGCTATTTTTATATTGGAAAAACTAAATTAACCAGTATAGCATTTGGGAAAACAAAATTGGGAATTATTTGGAAAAACATACGGAGAAATGCTTCATATTCTTTTGGCAAAATGTTGTGAAAGAAATTTGTTTGTATTATTAGATTTTCATAAATGCGAACACGAAATTGAAGAAATGTTTTCTGCCAAATATCCCGAAAGTAAAGTAATGGAATGCCATAAAATTTTATGCCATTAATTTATTAATAATTATAATTGCGTATTTGGTTTGGAATTAAAAAATGAACCACATTGTAAAGATGTTGGTAGTTGGGGAAAACCTGGTTCAACTGGTGCAACATGGGACTCAGGTCCAGAACATTTATAATGGAAAAATGTTGCAATGAGACTTGGTAATGAAGTTTTAAAACATAGTCCCCACATTGTTTTAGTTGTATAAGGAATTAGCAATGATAGTTCTTATGATTATTATTGTTATAGTTATTGGGGTAGTCATTGGAGGGAATCAAAATTAAAAAACAGTTGGATCTGGTTTAATAAATAAAACAAATTCGCAGTTAGTTGTCATCCATATGGACCAAGTGTTGCACCAACAAAAGAATAATTTTATCATTAAAATTTTCCTTGGAATATGTATGATTATCTTGATTAATGTATGCTTTTTATGCACAAAGAACGTCATGCTCCAATGTTGGTTACAGAATGGGGTGGAAAAAGTGATAATGGTGCAGACTTAAAATATCAATATATGTTAGCAAATTATATGAAAGATTTAAATATTGGAGGATTTCATTGGTGTTGGTCAAGACATAGTTCTGATACCGCTGGTGTATAAATATTAACAAATAATGGTTTTGATATAGATTGGAAAAAAATGGATTATATCAATAAAAGTTGCCCTTAACCAACATATGTTAATTTTAGATCATGTGTAAATGCTCAATAAATATAATCAAGAAGTTTAGATTTAAATATGTTATAATTGGAACTTTAATCAGACAAATAAAGCACAAAAAAATAAGAACAAATAATATAAAATATTTAATCTTTATAAATTAATGATAATACAGACCAATTGGAAATACCTGAAATATAAAAACCTTAATAAATGAATGATATTGATTTTTATTTACCTATGAATTTTAAAACTAAAAATAATCAATTAACAGTTAATGGTAAAAATATTAATATAATTGGTATTACTTGGTATGGTTTGGAAACAAAATAATATTTAGATTTATGTAATTCAATGTCTCAATATTAAAACATTTTAAATTCATTAAAATAATTAGGTTTTAATTATTTAAGAATACCAATTTCATTAAATAAATTAGATGTATAAGATATACAATAAACTGATTCAGAATACATAAATTATATCAAAACAATTGTAAAAACGGCACAAATTAATGGATTTTTGATTGGTTTTACTATATATAATTTTATACACGGAGATAATCCAACGCCAATATGGAAAAATATAAATTATTCAGAAGTTGATATTTCAAGAATATTATCAAATTTTGGTTTATTTCTTAGTGTATATCCAAATGTATTATCATTGGAATTATTATCTGAACCTCAAAAAGAATGTAAATGGAATAGTGGTGAATTAAATGACGATTATGTTTTAGCAGTTGAAAGGATTGGAAATTAAATACTTTCAAAAAATAAAAACATATTAATATCTGTTGTTGCACCATAAGAAACAGGATTTTCTAAAATTAATGAAATCCATATTGATTTGGCATATGAAAATTAAACAATATATCTTTAAAATATTTTAGAAGGTTTTCCCTTTCCATTTGATAATGGAGAAATCTATAATAATAGATAATTAAAAACATTTTTGGATGAAAAATTTTAATATTTTATTGGTGAAAATGGAAAAGCATTGCTATCAATAAACATCGACTGTTCATTATAAACATAAAATCATATTAATTATACTTATTCAATCATTAATTGGTGTAAATAAAATAATATAATAGTAATATGTAATGATATTAATTTTATTGTATAGGAATTATAACAACGAATGGCAATGGATTATTTTGATTATGGAACAAAATTTTCATTTACTAAAAAACTTTAAAATCATTAAATTGGTTATGACGACCCGGATCTTTAATAAATATTAAAAAAGCGTGTAGAACACGGCAAAATAATTGCAATCCCAGATATTGTTCATTCACATATTCCCAATCATAAAAATCATTTATTCAAAGAAGTAATACCTGTTGATATTGAAAAATATAATAAATTTTAAAATAAGGGTTACCCTAACCAGTCAGAAATAAATAAACAAGTATAACAAGTATAACAAGTATAACAAGTATAAGAAAGAGATATTGAATTAAATGTATTAATATAAGATAGATCATTAAATATATTAAATGATTGGGAAACAAAAATAGAAATTTAAAATATTATTCTTCATAAGTGGATAAATTAAAAAGGTGTATAACATGAACTTCATGAAATTATTATTAAAAATATTTCATAAGAAATATATACAGATATTTAATTTGAATTAACTCCTGCTGATATGATTAAATAAACATGGGAAGTAGAAACAGAATACACAGAGGAAGGAACAATAATATTATCATTTAATAAAATATATAAATAAAAAACTAAATTTTATCCAGGCAATTAATATAAATTTGGTTTCATTTCTCAATATTCTACACCGGATTTAAGTATTTAAAAACTTATTGAATGAATAATATATATATTATTTTTAAAATTTTTTATGAATATAAATATAAGTTTAAATATAAAATTATAAAATAAAATGATTTTTCCAATATTTTTTATTCCTATACCTAGAAGAATTCCACCAAGTGAAATGCCAAAAAAGTAATAAAGAATTTTAATACCAATTCATAAAGATAATAAATCTCCTTAAAGATATATAACAGAAGAATAATATTAAGAATTATTTTAAGAGGATGAATGTGAAAATAATAATGAATAAAAAGAATAATAGGAATAAAAAGATTAAAAAGATTAAAAAGATGTTAAAAATTGAAATTTCAAATAATTTCAATTTATTATAAAAAATTAAATTCATAATTTTAATAATTCATATAAAAATATAAATCAATAATTTTTGCAAAATGTAAAAAACAATAATATGTATATAAAATCAAAAAATCTGTTGAATTTATTATTTAACTTAATTAATCATAGTTAATATTAGTTGGTATATATATACCATTATTATATTAATCATTTGTATATGTTATTTTTCCATATATATATTATGTATATTAAATATTATTTATAAGTGTTTTTTATTATTTTAAAAAAATAATACGCATAAATATTAAAGACAATACAAATGAAACGATGATGTCAAATAATAATTATATTATATAATGTTTGTTTTTAAATTATTTTTTTTTATAATAAATCATAATAATTTGATTTAGAATAATATATGACAATGTAAAAATAAATATTTTAATCAAATAAAACATTTAGTATTTTGTTTCATCATATTAATTATCAATAATAATATTACTATTTAATGTCTATTAATATTATTAACTATTTATTTACATTATAGTTGTATGAACATCTTAATACACATTATTTGAAGTTAATATAAGTTAAATATAATAAAATGAATAAAATGAAACAAATGCAATACCTATTGCATTTTATAAAATTATTAATAACAATATTTAAAACATTTTTAGTATTTGTAATTAAATTATTTTAGTATTTGTAATTAATCATGAAAAAGTTATAAATTTCAATTTTAATTTTATTAATTTTGTTTTTTTTCTACTTTTATTTTTACATTTTTAGACTTAATTGGTTATTTTTTAATTTTATATGGTTTATCTTGTTTAATATTATTATTTGATAATTATTCTATTTAATATAATCCTTACAAATATGCATCACAAATATCATCTTTTTTTGAATAATTATTTATTTAATTCCATATGTCTGATTATTCGTATTATTTACATAAAAAATATTCAGTATATTTTACTCCTAAATATTTATTCTTCTTATATTTAGAATTGATTTGTGAAGTATCAAAAAATTCAGAACCATTATATATAGATAATTTACCATATGGACTAACCATATAAATTCCTAAAATATTATCATTATTTTCAAGATATTTTTTTGAATTAAAAAATGTCCATACTATGTCTTATACCATTTTCATACGAGGTTATTTAATAACTGGTTAATTTTCAATAGCAATATAATATTATTCTTATTATTCTTATTCTTGTTAATACACATTTTAATTGTAAAATTATTAAAGGCATATTAATAACCTTTGTGTTATTATAGAAAAATCTGTTGTACTTTTTTAATTATCAAAAATATCAATTATACCATATTTTAATAATTATTTATTTTCAGTTTTAATAAAACAATAAGACATATTACGAATACCAATATCAAAACTTAACATAGTTGAATTATAGTTCATTAAAAAATAATTTTTTAATCAATATTTTTGATTATTTTTTATATTTAATATTATTTTAATTTATTGAATATTCACGGAATATAACATTCAATATTTGATAATTATTTTTTAGTAAATTCTTATAATGTACTTATTTTGGCAAATTATTTATATAGAACACTTAATATTATATTGTTTTTATATACTGCCTATAATAATTATTATAATGTTAAATTATATTTTTTTGTTTATTTTTAATTCATTTATATTTATTCTTGTTATTCTTGTTATAATTAACATGGAATATCACCTTCTTATTCTTATTCTTCTTATTCTTCTTCTTAAATTGATGTTAAAATATTTTATATCTTATTTGTGTATTCCACAAACTAATATTCAGTATCCATATATTCGGGGATAATTCTAAAATTTTTTGTTGATAAATATTGTAAAAACATTTTTAGATTCATAATTGCGGTTGTTTTAAAAATAAGAGGACTAATAATAAATATTTTTAATGTCGGATGATATTTTTATGATAATGAATAATATGTTATACAATCATGAAATTTAAAAATCATTTATGCTATAAATTCAGATAATTAATTTCTTGCTACTTCTACATTTTACATATAGTTATCTTCATTTTCATTTGTTGAATTATCATAAAAATATTTATAAATTTTTTTATTTACTTTTTTAATTAAATTTTTATTATTATCTTTTGATTGGTCATAAAACAAATAAAATTAATATATATTATGAATATCAATATTATCAATATAATTATATATATTATTTAAAATTTTATAATCGGTAACATAATATAACAATTCTCTCATATATTAACTTTATGTATTGGTTTTAATATATTCTAAAAGATTTGTATTAATAAGTTTCATTATATGTTAATCTTTAAGTATTGGAACTATTGTATCAACAAAATATTTTTATAAAACAAGTTATTGAATTTGCTATTTATCATGTTGAAAATAGTCATAATTTTCCAAAACATATAAATGATCAAATACAGATTATAGACTTAAAAAAATTTACTTTTTTTTGTCTTTTTTTTCAACATTTTATAACTAATTTTCCATATTTATTAAATATTTAAATAAAATAAAAGATTAATAATATTATTATTGTCTATTAAATTGATTAATCTTTTAATTAAATAGTTATTGAATATTTAAGTATATATTTATTTTTATTTTATATTTCAATTTTTATTATATGATTTTTCATATACTACATTCATCTTTTAGATTTTATATAGTTGTGTCTGAATATTTAAAATTATTAAATTTAACTGCTAATTTTTTTTCTGATTTTTCACAAAATTTTTCATCAATATTTAAACTTTTATTAATATTGTTTAACATTTTACATAAAAACTTTCTCATTTATCCATATGTATATAACACTTTATAAGAAGATGATTCAATATTTGATTAATATCTATTAATTAGTGTTTTTCCATATATTTCACCTTCATCAAAATGAGTTTTAATTCCGTCGTCAATAAATTTTATTTTTTGTTCAACAAATGATTTGAAATTATTAATACAATCATCAAACTCAAATTTTTTGAAGCAAAAAATTAATTTACCATGATAATCGCTGTTTAAAAATTTGCTACTATCTGTATGTGTAATTTCTTTCCAATATTAAACAGTATTTTCGTCCCAAACTGTATGTGAAGCAATGTATTATAATCCTTCAACTACACTTTTTTCTAAATCTTATCTTGATAATTAATAATCTGGTCTTTTAATTTTTTTTAAGTTAGATACTTAATTGTCTCCAAATTATTATAAATCGTATTGGTTTATATATGATTAATATATCGCGTATTGTATCTGATTATTATTAATATATTTTTCAATAATAAAAACATGTCCAGGGAATTATTTTGAACTTTATTCTCTACCAGTTTATGGGTCTGTAAAAACACCATTTGTGAGTAAAATATAAAAAAATTCACGCTTTTTGTTATTTGTATTAATTTTTGATAATAATTCTTATTTTAAATTTTAAAATACCATATTATTATGAAATATTTTTTCATTTTCATCAGATTTATTTTTAAATCTGTGTTATATATTACCAACATCACAAAATTCACTTTATTAGACGGAATTCATATTTCCAATAATAAATGTAAATATAATTGCGGTATTTAAACATTTTGTATATTCAAGTTATACATAATATTGAGGAATTTCAACAGTCATTAAATGAAATAACGGTTTTAAACATCCTTAAAAAATATCTTTTAATTAATTATTACATGTTCCTTCTTATGATTTATTCCCATTTTAAAAAGTTTAACGCTTACATTGTAAATTATTTACATTACTCACAATTGTTGTTGTTACAGGATTAACATTTCTTGTGATATTTTTATTTTAAGAATTTATATCAACGGTATTTTACTATAATTATGATAAATTTTTTTATTTTTTTAAGTTTTTAGAGTTTTTTAAATTATTCATATTTAATTAACCTTACTAATATCAAAAATTAATATTGTTATTTAATATTTAAAAAGAATAAAAATAAAAAAATTTATATTTAGACAACTTTTATTATGTTTTTTCACAATTATAGTGCGGAATTATCAACAGCTGGTGTTTCTTGTTCTATTTCTACAACAATTGTGTGTTATAGAGATAAGTTTATTACATCAGATTAAACTCGTGCGCTGTATAAATTATCTTTAAGATTTTCAAAAGCAGTCATTAATTCACTATTATATGAATATTCGGGAATTGATGTATATGTTCCACCTGTATTTACAAGTGTTGCTGGAATTTAAATATAAAAAGAATTAGAAACATTATTTAAATGTTAATAAACTTCAACAATTTAATATCCAGAATGATTATTAAAGAAAGTTCTAACTAAATTCATTTGTGCAACTGTATAGTTTCCGGTGGCGTTAATTGGTATAGACGCTTCTGATATAGATACTGGTCCAATTGGTCTTTCTTCTGTATCATCAGATATTGTTCTTGTAAAATTTCCATTTTAATCCATTTAATAAGTACAATTATCATTTCCACCAACTGTAATATTAGTATTTACAAACCTTACCAAATCTCCCATAAAAAATTGATTTACTTCAAATGGTTTATTTAATGCTACTTGTAAAGTACTAAATGTTGTTACTGTTGTATTATTTGGATTTGATATATCATTTGTTTATGCACCAATAATATCTACCATTTAATAATCATCATTTTGATTATTTTTATATAAATCACCTGACGCATTTCTGACTTCTACTTCAAATTGCTATAATTTATCTAAAACACTGCCACCATAATTTATTTATTCATCACTTGTATTTGTATATACTTTTGTGTTTCTTCCTCTATAATGTTCATTTTAAGCTTAAAATGTTGCTATTACGGTATGATATTACTGTGGTGTATTGTTTTAATTTGTATTATTTACATTTCTAAAATTAATCATAATTCCCTATTCATATGCATAATTATAATTCTAAAAATAATCACGAAGATTTTCTAAATGAGTAACATCTCCATTTTCAACATAACGACGTTAATCAATTTCAGTCGGAACAACTATTTTTAATATTCTTAGTTTTTTGACTTTTTCAATTTCTTTATCTAATGTAATTGTATATTAAGAACGAGATGGATATGCTTTAAAGTTTCTACTTCCAGAAAACAGAGCAACATATTTTTTAACAATTGTAAATTATGGTGGAATTAGAGGTTTAATAATATTTTCTAAACCGCCACCACTTCCAATTATGTCATCAGGATTTTAATTTTATCCTTCACTGTTAAATTTAGCAAATTCTTCTTCTTATTGGTCTAATAACATTAAACGATTTTAAAAATCTTTTTCTGTTTATTCAAGTAATGATTGTTATTATTCTGAATTCATTTTTGCTTAATCTTCTTTTGTGGCAATTGGTGTTAAAAGTCCTTGTATTTATTATTAATCATTTTAATCATAATTTATTTATTGAAATTATCGTGTATCTAATCTATTTGGATTTATTTCTTAATTTGTCATTGGAATAAAATCTTCATATTATCTATCTTGTTAAAGTTATTAAAATCGTTCTTATATTTCATCTGCTTTATTTGGTTCTTTTGTAGATTAAGGTTGTTGTTCAGTTTATTGTTTTGGTACATAATAAGTTTCAATATGATTACTCAATTATTATAATGTATAATTAAAAACTTATTTGTTTATTTGTGGAATATTTATTGGAATTTGGTTTTATATATAATGTTCTTTTAAATCACTCAAATTTCCATATATTACTTATCTTACTTGTTTTGTTGGTAATTGTCCAGCATATTGACCAAAATCATTCAAGAGTTATTATACAATGTCTTTTTCAATGTTTTAAAAATTTTATACACTTAATAATTATTTTATTTCTGCCATATTTATTATTTAGATATTATTTAATTTTTAATTACCATGTAATTTTATATAAATATATA